>JGI24709J26583_10000044_pt1 | contig 81061 bp, 70 predicted proteins | sample BioPla2DNA1_FD_26583 | JGI IMG/M metagenome (IMG submission 26583) | reverse complement strand
TAATTACTTTATTCGACATTCAATTCCCCCTATGTAAGAATTTGCTTATCCAGTCATATTAATATACCAGTTAACAAGCTGCTTTCCATAAATCATGGTAATCATCATACCTACAGAAAGATATGGTCCAAAAGCTAATTCTCTTCCTTCTTTACTTATCATCATTCTAAGCCAATGAACTATTGACCCTATAATACAAGCTAATATAAATGCTAACAAAATCCAAGGAAATCCTAACACTAGTCCCCCTGTTGCCATAAGCTTAATATCTCCACCACCGATACCCCTTCCCTTTGATAGATAATATATCAGAAGCAAAAACAAGCTTACACTAGCAAATCCAATCAAATAAGCTAGAACATTAGATAAATCAAAAAACACCCTTATAAGTCCAAGTATCCCTATAAAGTAATTAATCTCTTTAGGTATCTCATATATATGTAGATCAACTACACTAACTACAATTAGACTACTGCCTACTAGGGAATATATTAGGCCTATCCAGCCAAATCCATAAATATAGAATACCAGTGCATAAAACATTCCGTTTAGCATAGGAACAAGAACATGCCATATGGACATATTCTTACTTTTCTTCTGTGACTCATTGCTTTCATCTTTTAAAAATCGGCATATGCACAGAAGTAATAAACCTCCTATGCATATGCCCCATAGGAAAATGAACATGTAATAAATCAGATTATTAGTCATGGCTAGTCTCACTTTCCGATTTAATAATTTTTGAGAAGTAATACAAAACATGCCTAAGTACCAACGACTTCAAACAGTTGCGAATAATAATATGTTTTTATTACTCAGGATAAAAATTATGTAGTGCACAATATTTTTTTCTTAATTCGCTCTTACATTTAACGAAAAATTCCCATCATCTTTAGACGTTATTGTAATCTTAAACTCAGTTCTATCTTTTGCCTTAGCTTTTGGTAACTCACCCAATATTGATTTAACTTCCTTAATAAATGGATCAGTTTCTTTCAATTCACTTGAACCAAAATTAAAACCATTCTTCTCAATATCAAATGTTATTGAATTTTTACCATCGAACTTACTCATTAAATCTTTGTAGGCATCTTCATCAGTTATAGCCATCTCTATGGCACTATCGATAACATCAGCTGAATTCAGATCTGCTGCTACTCTTGATCTCTCAATGTACTTAATAACCTGGGGAGTTGCTGCTCCTACTAAAACTCCTATTATTGCAATTACCACAATAAGCTCAACTAGTGAAAATCCATGGTCGTTTAATCTCTTTCTTTGTTCTTTCATACTAATAACCCTTTCTTTCTTACATTAATATTTCTCAAACGCATAGGTCTTTCGACCTATATGTTTGCGAGGCACAAAGCTTATAATATATAATTTCTCGAATTATATCAATATTTTTTAACCGTGAATTTATGGTAATTTTATTGATACTATTAATTAGCTTCTATAGGTCTAGAATAAGCCTTAATAAACTTCAATTCCTCCATACATTGACATCATGGGTTGCATTATGGACATTACTAATATACCAACTATTATAGATAGAATGATTATAATTCCTGGTTCCATGATGGCCATGAACACTTGAGTAGCTGCCTCCACTTCTTCCTCATAATAGTCAGCAACTTTAACAAGCATATTATCGATATTACCTGTTTCTTCACCAATCTTAGCCATATGGCAGACCATTGGTGGGAATATCCCTGATTTCTTAAGAGGAATAGATATAGGGACTCCCCTAGCTATCTCCTCCTTGGCATCCAAAAGAATATTCTTAACAATAAGATTGTCAAATGTTCGGGCCGTAATATCAACAGCCTCTATCATAGGAATACCAGCAGCCAATAAGGTGCTTAAGGTTCTGGTAAATCTAGCTGAGGTAGACTTAATGTTGAGTTTTCCAAGAACTGGTATCTTTAGGGCTATACCTCCGAAAAGCTCTTTACCTTTGTCAGATTTCTTGAATATATATAAAGCCATAGCTAAAGCAAATACTACCAAGGCTATAATATACCACCACTTTTGTATAAATTTACTGGTCCCTAAGACTACTTTAGTTAGTTTAGGTATTTCTATACTCATATCATTAAACATGGACATAAAGCTTGGTATAACAACGACCATCATAACAATAATGACAAGCACTGAGACAAGACCAATAATTGATGGATATATCATGGCCTTCTTGACCTGTGTTTTAATTTTAGCGTCTTTTTCAAAATGTATAGCCATTCTTTCAAAAGCAATCTCTAAATTCCCAGATGCCTCACCTGCTTCTACCATCTGAACTAATAGCTTTGTAAAAATCCCCACCTGGGATCCCATAGCATGTGCTAAGGTTTCCCCCTTTTCAACTGAGGTCTTTACTGCTAATATGGCCTTTGATAAAGTTTTATTTTCAGTCTGCTCCTGTAGCATATCAAGTGCATTAATTATAGATACTCCAGCAGATAAAATACTTACAAACTTTCTACAAAACATACTTAGGTCCCTAGGCTTAACAGCACTTTTGAAGTTAAAATCAATATCCTTATCCCATTTATTTTGAGCTCTTATAGAGACTGGAGTATATCCCTGAGCAATAATTGAAGACATCACTAATTCCTGGCTAAGGGCTTCCATGGTTCCCTTTTTTATCTTCCCATCTCTATCAACCATTGTATAGGAAAAGCTAGACATATTAATAACCATTCCTTTCTTAACATCCTAGTACAATCTTTTTTCTAAAGTTACGGGGTCCTGTGCAAATCTTAAGGCCCTTTTTCTATCGATCTTATTATTTAAGTACAAATCATAGATTGCATCATCCATTGTCTGCATCCCTAGTTTCTTACTGGTTTGCAGTATGTTCTTAATCTGATATGACTTTGATTCACGTATTAAATTTCGTATTGCCAAATTCCCATGCATAACTTCAAAGGCAGCCACACGACCTTTTCCATCGGCAGTAGGAATTAGCTGCTGTGAAACAACTGATTCTAATACCGATGCTAGTTGAATACGAATCTGCTGTTGCTGATGTGGTGGAAATACATCAATAATACGGTCTATTGTATTGACTGCTCCAATTGTATGAAGAGTCGATAGGACTAGATGGCCTGTTTCTGCGGCTGTTATTGCAATCGAAATAGTATCAAGATCCCTCATTTCTCCAACTAGAATAACATCTGGATCCTCACGAAGTGCCGACCTTAAGGCATTGGAAAATGATAAAGTATCAGGTCCAATCTCCCTTTGATTAACTATGGATTTTTTATGCTGATGCAGATACTCAATAGGATCTTCAACAGTCAATATATGAGCATTTCTATTAGTATTAATCACATCCACAAGAGATGCTAGAGTCGTAGATTTGCCACTTCCTGTTGGCCCTGTAACAAGAATTAAGCCTCTTTTTTTATTGGTTAATTCTATAACTGACTCTGGTATTCCCAGAGACTTAGGTGATGGGATTACTGTTCCAACCAGTCTTATAGCAGCTGCATATGAGCCTCTTTGCCTGAATACATTAACTCTATATCTTCCCAGTCCAGGTATAGAAAAGGAAAAATCCACCTCACCCCTTTCTTCTAAAGTAGTCTTAGATTGTTCTTCCAGTATAGGCGTTACAATAGCATTAGTATCCTCTGGGGTAAGTCTTTCAATGCCAAGATCCTTAAGTAGACCATTGACCCTCACCTTTGGAGGAATACCTACAGTTATATGGAGATCCGATGCCCCCATTATCATCGCTTCATTTAGTAATTCCTTTATACTAATCATTAGTCTTCCTCTAATCTTATTCGTTAAAAGTAATTCTCATCATCTCAGAAAGTGAAGTAAGGCCCTCAATCACATAGGCAGAAGCATTCTCCCTAAGGGTAGTCATTCCTTCAGAAATAGCAATCTCTTTAATCTGATTTGTATTCTCCCTATTGCTTACCGCTTCTTTTATCTTATNTGTAACCGATATAATCTCATAAACACCAATTCTACCTGAATACCCTGTTCCATTACATAGTTGACATCCCACTGGTTCATAAATAGCTTGTCTTGCTTCTGGCTCCAAGCCTAGAAGCTCATTCTCTTTACTCTTGGTATAACGGACCGATTTGCAGGTACAAAGCTTCCTTACAAGTCGCTGTGCTATTATTCCAACAGAAGCATCAGCTAATAGATATGACTCTACTCCCATATCTATTAATCTGTTAAATGAACTGGCTGCATCATTAGTATGTAAAGTACTTACAACTAAGTGACCGGTAATAGAGGCCTGTACTGCTATCTGGGCCGTTTCAGTATCTCTAATTTCTCCAATCATGATAATATCTGGATCCTGCCTTAGTATTGATCTTAAGGCTGAGGCAAAGGTCAACCCTGCTTTGGGATTAACCTGTATCTGATTAATACCATCAATATTAGCCTCAATAGGGTCTTCGACTGTAATAATATTAACTTCTTCCCTATTTAGTTCACTTAATGCTGTATATAATGTAGTTGATTTACCGCTGCCTGTTGGACCTGTTACAAGGATTATTCCATGGGGATTTTGTAAAATACGATTAAACTTTTCCAATTCTCCCACTCTAAAACCAAGTTCCTTTTTATCTTTAGTAAGATCTCCTTTGGAAGCTATTCTAAGAACTGCCTTCTCCCCGAAGGCTGTCGGCATTATAGAAACTCTTAAATCATATTCCCTTCGATCAACAATCATTGATAATCTGCCATCTTGTGGCTTACGCTTTTCAGAAATATCCATACCACTAATAATCTTAACCCTGGCAAGTATTCCATTCAGTAGGCTAGAATCATAACCCATAGTTTCTTTTAAGATACCATCTACACGATAGCGAACCCTTATCTTGGTTTCTAAAGGTTCTATATGTATATCACTAGCTTTTAGTCTAACTGCTTGCTCTATCATTGTTTTAACTAATATAACGATAGGAGAGCTCTCTATATCAACACGATTTGGATCATTAATAGCTTCCCTAGGAACCTGAGTTTCTCTAGTATATCTCTCTGCAACAGCTCTTACCTCTGCATTGCCAAAATACCTATCTAAAGTAGCGGCTATTTCAGTAGGGGTTGCAATTACTGGTTCAATCCGTAATCCAGTCGCAATTTCTACATCATCTATAGCTACCATATCTAAAGGGTCAGCCATAGCAACTCTTAAAACCCCAGGGTTATCCTTTTTAAACTCAAAAGGTATCATCAAATTCTTTCTAAGAATTCCATCATTAACCAGCTTAATAACTTTATCATCTATAGATATACCTAAGAGAGAAGTCATATCATATCCAAGTTGCCTATGTAGTGCTAAGGCTATTTCTCTTTCAGTTGTAAAGCCCATATCAATCAAAGTAACCCCAAGCTTTTCCTTATTAATAACCTGCTCCTCAAGAGCTGCAGAAAGCTCCTCCCTATTAATAACCCCAGCATCTATTAAAATGTCACCCAGCTTTTTCTTCCTATTATAAAAATCCATAATAATATCCATGCCTTTCTTAAGTGGGAACTTCCTTCCCACTAACCTGCTAGCTTTGGGTTTTACCCATTTACATTTATTGTAAGAAACTCCTCAGTTCTTCTATTATACAATGAATTTCTTTTTCTTTCAATAATTTTTCACAATTTTCCAATATTTTTGTAATTCACAACCAATATGAGAATAATTACCTATCATTTTCACCAATATAGATACAATATATTTCAAATGAATGGTCTTCCAGTCCCCGGGACTATTCCCATATAGCAAGTAAGTAAGCATGCTATATGGGAACATAAAAAAAGGCCATAGTAAATATAATGTTTATTTACTATGGCCTCATAAGTAATTACTGTTCAAAGCAATCTTTTAACTTCCTTAGAGCTTTCTTTTCAATTCTGCTTACATAACTCCTAGAAATCCCTAACTTGTTAGCAATTTCCCTCTGGGTAACTTCCTTTTTGTTGTTTAGCCCATAACGCAAATATATAATCTCTCTCTCCCGATCTGTTAGTACCTTACCAAGCATACCATACAACTTCTTAATATCATCCTCTAGTACAATATTTTCTACAATATCAACTTCTGCTTCTTCAATGATATCCAAAAGATTTATTTCATTGCCTTCCTTATCAGATCCGATTGGCTCGTAAAGATATACCTCTTTTGATATTCGCTTATTGCTACGGAGCATCATCAACAATTCATTATCTATACAACGAGATGCATAGGTTGCAAGTCGTATCCCTTTTTCACTATCAAAAGTGTCGATTGCTTTTATTAGCCCTATCGTACCAATGGAAATCAAATCATCTATATCCTTATCAATCATGTTGTACTTTTTTACGATATGGGCAACTAGTCTAAGATTATGTTCTATCAATTTATCTCTTGCTGCTTTATCACCTTTTTTACACAGTTCAATACATTCCGCCTCATCTTTTGTACTTAATGGCCTTGGGAATGACTTCACGAAGATAAGCACCTCAATGCTTAGTGGTTCATTACTAGCATATGAGTAATAATGACAGAAAGTGCCTATCCCTCTTAAAAAAGGACAGAAGGACTAATTATTCCTTTCTTCTTAGAATATCATAGGGGTCTAATTTTGTACCTAAATCTACGAAAATGGTTTGTTTAGGGTGGGGACAACTATCCATCTCCACTCCTTCTTCATCAAGAATTCTATTGACCTTAACAAAAAGAGTAGTTCCCCCTGGTTTTATTACTTCAATCTCCTCACCAAGAGAAAACTTATTCTTCTGAANAAGCATATATAATCCGTCTTTTTCTCCTAATATTGTACCTAGATAAGTATAAGCCTTTTCATAGGTATTATGATCATATATCTGATCCTCATAGCTAGGCTTATCAAAGAAAAATCCTGTGGTAAACTGACGATTAACACCCTTTTTAATTTCCTCCATATACTGAGCCTTATTCTGCTCGTATAAGTTAGGGTCTTCAAAGAAATCATCAATCGCTTTACGATATGTTCTAGCAACGGTTGCAACATAAAGGGCTGTCTTCATTCTTCCTTCCACCTTAAAGCTATTAATACCTGCTTTAACTAACTCTGGAATATATTCAATCATACAGAGATCTTTAGAATTAAAGATATATGTTCCTCTCTCATTCTCCTCTATGGGCAGATATTCTCCTGGTCTTGTTTCCTCAACAATATGATATTTCCAACGACAGGAATGGGTACATGCCCCTAGATTAGCATCTCTTCCGGTAAAGTAGTTACTTAGTAAACATCTTCCTGAATATGCGATACACATGGCTCCGTGAATAAAGGTCTCAATCTCCATGNCCTCAGGTATATGTGTCCGAAGCTCTCCTAGCTCTTTCATGGAAAGCTCTCTAGCAGAAACCACTCTGGATGCACCNAGATTATACCAAAACTTATAGGTTTCATAATTGGTATTATTAGCCTGGGTGCTTACATGGAGTTCACAATCAGGAAGCTCCTCTTTAGCAATCATAAATACACCTGGGTCAGCCACAATAACTGCATCAGGTTGATTGTCACCAAAGGCTCTTAATTCCTTAAAATATTTTCTTATACCACTTAAGTCCTGGTTATGGGCTGTAATATTGGCAGTAACAAAAACCTTCTTACCATGGGAATGGGCGAATGCTATTCCCTCCTCCATCTCCTCCATAGAAAAGTTTTTAGCCTTTGCTCTCAAACCATACAAATCACCACCAATATAGATAGCATCTGCACCATACATAACAGCAGTTTTTAGAACCTCTAAATTGGCTGCTGGAATTAGTAATTCTGGTTTCTTTATATCTAACATATATATCACTCTTTCTAATGATTTTTTAAACTGATGGCAATGCCATCTCCTACTGGTAGAATAACTGTTTCCAACTCTGGCATGTGGGTTATTCTATAAAGATACTCTCTCATTCTACTATGAATCGTCCGATCTCTACGGGTTATACTATACCTAGAATTAACAACTGTACCATCCTGCAACACATTATCTGTTACCAATATCCCACCAGGTGCTAGAAGCTTCATCAATTCAGGAAGAAAAGTCATATATTGTCCCTTAGCCGCATCTAAGAAAATAAAATCATAGTTTAGATTATCCTCTACTAATTCCTTCAACACATCTATAGCATCTCCCTGGCGAAGTGTGATCTTATCCCTATTAGTAAATCTTTCATCAGATAGATTTTTGATAGCTTCCACCAGACGCATCTGAACCTTCTCTATAGTTGTAATCTTACAGGCTGAAGAAGTATGCTCACTCATAAAGAGGGCGGAAAAGCCAATAGCCGTTCCGACCTCTAAAATTCTTATAGGTTTTATTAGTTGAAGTAAAAAGCGTAATACTCCCTGAGTTTCTTTCTTTATTATGGGTACATGATTATCCAACGCATACTTCTCCAAATAAAGGAGATTTTCCGGTAATTCTTTATCTAAGAAATTTATATAATCTGTAACTCTTTCGTTAATAATCATCTGCCAAGTCTCCTTATAACATTAAGGCCCATGCTTTTAGCTAGACCATTCCCACTATTCCTCATCTTCAGTAATATCCTGATCTTGAATCAAAGATTGAGAATAGTCTGTAATAATCTTAAGTATATCATCATATGTCATAGAAGAATTAATCTCATAGGTTCCAGGCATAATTGCAACATCTTCAATCTTAGCCTTTAGATAAAATGAATACTTATTAACGATTGCACGATTCACTTCCAATTTAGAGGCAATATCCATAGTGGATTCACCCTTTTTTATCTGGATAATAAGATCTCTTCCTGGCTCCTTCTCTACAGCCACTGGGCCATAAAGCTGATAGGTGAATTGGAATGCTTCCTTGCTAACATTCACAATCAAGAAAGCCACTAGAACGTAAAATATAATATTCATTAATAGCCGAATAATAAAGCTTGTGATCTTTAATGTAGCCTTTACTGATGTTGAATTAGTAGCCATTAGTTACCTCTCTTTACTAGACTTCCATGATTATAGGTAATATCATAGGATTTCTTTTTGTCTTCTTCCATATAAAATCACTTAAGGAATCCTTAATCTCTCCCTTGATCTTACCCCAGTCTGCGTTATTCTTAGCTAGCGCCTTATCTACTGCTTTACTTACAACATATCTTGCCTCTTCCATAAGGTCCTCAGATTCTCTTACATAGACAAATCCACGGGATACAATATCTGGACCTGCAAGAACTTGATTACTTCCTTTTTCAAGAGAAAGAACCACAATTATCAATCCATTCTCTGATAGATGCTGTCTGTCCCTAAGAACAATATTACCAACATCTCCTACACCAAGTCCATCCACTAGTATTCCCTGGGCTTGAACTTTACCAGTAATAGCACCTTTCTCCTTAGTCAATGTAAGCTCATCCCCTGAGCGTATAAGGAATATATTATCCTTCTCCACACCCATTGCTTCAGCAATCTCAGCATGGCGAATAAGATGTCTATATTCTCCATGTACAGGTACTGAATATTGAGGTTTAAGCAAGGAATACATTAGTTTAATTTCTTCCTGACAAGCATGACCAGATACATGGGTATCCTGATATATAACCTTAGCTCCCTTCATAGACAGCTCGTTAATAACTTTAGAAACAGCCTTCTCATTACCAGGTATTGGACTAGAGCTAAATATAACCACATCTCCTGGTTGAATGGATACCTTCTTATGGATATTAGCTGCTATACGGGATAGAGCCGCCATTGATTCTCCTTGGCTTCCTGTCATAATCATAACAATCTGATCATCTGTGTAATTCTTCATTTGTTCAATTTCAATCAAAGTATTATCAGGAATGTCAATGTAGCCAATCTCGGAAGCAGTAGATATAACATTAATCATACTACGACCTTCAATAACTACTTTTCTTTTATATTTAACTGCAGAATTAATAATCTGCTGTACTCTATCAACATTAGAAGCAAATGTGGCAACAATTATTCTTGATTTTGCATCTGCAAAAATATTATCAAAGGTTTTTCCAACGCTCTTTTCAGACATGGTATATCCCGGACGTTCAGCATTGGTACTGTCACACATTAATGCCAGCACACCCTTCTTGCCAATCTCTCCTATCCTCTGTAAATCAATCGGTGCTCCAAATACTGGAGTGAAGTCCACCTTGAAGTCTCCTGTGTGGAAAATAATACCCTCTGGAGTATAAATTGCCAGGGCTGCAGCATCCGCTATACTATGGTTTGTACGTACAAACTCAATGCGAAANCATCCAAGATTGATGGATTGTCCGTATTTAACAATCTTCCTCTTGGTATTCTTAAGTAAACCATGCTCTTTTAATTTATTCTCAATTAGTCCAATAGTCAATCTCGTACCATAAACTGGTACATTAACTTCCTTTAATATATAAGGAAGAGCTCCGATATGGTCCTCATGGCCATGGGTAATAACAAATCCCTTAACCTTCTCTATATTATCTTTTAGGTAGGTAACATCAGGAATAACCATATCGATACCTAACATCTCATCTTCTGGAAATGATATTCCACAGTCCACCACAATAATATTATCCCCATATTCTATGGCTGTGATATTCATACCTATCTGCTCTAATCCACCTAGGGGAATGATTTTTACCCCCGTCGTATTATCATTATTAGTATTAGTTTTTTTCAAAACCTTAGTACTCTGATTCTTTTTTATTGCTTCTTGCAAATTTCCTTCTTTCTTATTATTCACTTTTATATTTTTTACTACTCTACTTCTTTCTTTAATGCTACGTGTTTTTGTTGCTTTTTGTGTCCTATTCTGTCTATTGGTATTATTTGTTTTGGTTTTTTGATTGTTAGTCTTTTTATTGCTATTTGTATTGTTACCAATAGATATTACCTGTTCTTTTTCTTGCAAAATTGCACCTCCAATGGTTTTATGTAAGTTTATATCCATTAATTAAGTGCATGATATATTATTAGATTTCTTATATGTTTTGTAGCCTACAATTTTTACAATGACCATAAAGCTTAACTTCATGGTCCTTAACTTCAAATCCCAAGGCTTCACCAATCCGTGTTTCTAACGTCTCCAACAGATCATCCTGAAAGGTATAAATATTCCCGCAATCAAGGCATATTAAGTGATGATGATGGTGACAACCTTCATCGTGGTGCTTATTGCTAATTTCATAACGCACATATCCATCATCCAAATTAAGCTTATCAATTAAATCAAGCTCAGATAACATCTGAATTGTTCGATATACAGTAGCAAGACCAATATCTTGGTATTTCTCCCGTACCAAATCGTATATCTCTTCGGCTGTCAGATGTTCACCTGGCCTACTACTTAATACTTCTAGAATTGCTATTCTTTGAGTAGTAACCTTTAGTCCGTTCTTTTTTAAAAGTTCCTTGAACTGCTCCTGATTGTCAGGCATATTCTCACCTTTTTCATCTAATCATTTATCCATGCATTTAATATAATTCAATATCATCAATTAATTCTCTAAAAATTTTTGCAACTAAATCTAATTCTTTTTCATCCTCAACAAGCTCATAGATTGCATCTTTCTCAGTATCCTCTGACATATCTTTTAATATGAGGGCTTCTTCCTCATCCCCGTCGTCGGATTTACTACTAACCAATAAATAATCGACTCCTCCGAGTCTTGTTTGTTCTACAACATGAAAAACAACTTCTTCTCCATCATCTGAAGTTAAAATTATTTCGTCCGAATAATCATTCATATAATACTATACCTTTCATCTGTGTGAATTATCTTTTTAATTCACACTAATCCTACATGATGCCGCTATGCGGCATCTCAAAAACCTGGAAGAACAAGGAGTTCGCACCTCTGTGCGGACTTCGTAGTTCTTCTGTGTGAATTGTCTTTTTAATTCACACTAATATACCAATTCTTAAGGAAGGTAGATAACCTAATTATTTCTCGTTCTTTATAAAATGACATTGATCTAAATATCCTTGTAAAATAATCACGGCTGCTATTTTATCAACAACCATGGCTTTGTCTTTATAGTGTAAACCACCAAGATCTAAAACTTGATGGGCTGCAACCGTAGTTAATCTTTCATCCCATAGTATTACTTCCAAACCAGTACGTCCTCGAAGCCTATCAGCGAATTCTTCTACTTTTTTAGCCTTATCTCCAATTGTATTATTAAGATGCTTAGGATATCCTAGAACAATCTTATTAACCTGGTATTCCTTAATTAATTCATCAATTCTCGCCAAAGTTTGCCTAAGCTTATTATCATGCTTTCGGCGTATAACTTCGATTCCCTGTGCTGTCAGTAGCAATTCATCACTTATTGCTACGCCAACTGTTACTGAACCGTAGTCCAGCCCCATAATTCTCATACTAAACCCAAACCTTTCAATTATACGGAACCATTAATCTCATTATCGATATAAAAACGTAATAATTCCTCGATAATTTCATCACGTTCCACCTTCATAATTAAACTGCGGGCACCTTTATGGCTAGTTATGTATGTTGGTTCACCACTCATAACATATCCTACAATCTGGTTCATAGGATTATAGCCTTTCTCTGATAGTGCATCATATACGGAATGAATTACTTCTCTTACAAACTCTTCAGGCTCTTTTTGTACTTTAAAATATTGTGTGTTATTATTACCCATCGTTTCACTTCCTTCACTCTATATTTGACCCATGAAGCCCACGGAATTTAATCAGTTAGTATTATATTAATCTATTTACGAAGAAATATCAATCCATTAATTAATAAACAAGATTTCACAGATTAGAAATCGGGCTAATCTGCTTACTCGTCAACAGTATTTCATCAGTTAGATTCTTTATAACCTTAACTTCAATAATTTCATTAGATAAGTCTTCACTACTTTCTACTGCCAGCTTTACATATCTTTCATTATGCCCAATATTATAACTATTACCACCGATCTCTACTACTTCTTCCACAAGGATTTTTTCTATTCTTCCCATAAACAAAGCTTTATATTCCTTAGACATAGCCTCGGATACTTCTATTAACCGATGGCTTCTAGTGGTTTTTACATCCTCAGAAATCTGATTAGCCATTTTGGCCGCTACAGTTCCTTCTCTCCTAGAATACTTAAATACATGAATCTGCGAAAAGCCAATCTTCTTTACGAAATCTATTGTCTCTAGGAATTCATCTTCTGTTTCACCTGGAAAGCCTACAATCACATCAGTTGTAAAGGCTGGATTATCAAAGTATTCTCTTAGTAAGAGTACCTTCTCATAGTACTCCTTGGCACTATACTTACGATTCATTCGCTTTAATACAGAATCAGATCCACTCTGTAAGGAAAGATGAAAATGGGGACAGAACTGTTTTATATTGGCTATAGCCTGTACAAATGCTTCTGATATAATTCTTGGTTCTAGGGAACCTAGNCGAATACGTTCTACCCCTTTAATCTTACTTACTTTAANAAGCAAATCTGCCAAGGGGTTTATATCCTTCTCCTTAACACCCGTGCCTTTCACACTAGTCTCATCACCCATCATATCAGTACCATAGGAGGATATATGTATTCCAGTTAATACAAACTCCTTATAGCCCTTAGTCGTGAGCTCTGTGATTTCATCTATTATATCCTCATCAGTTCTGCTTCTTACCCTACCCCTTACATAGGGAATTATGCAATAGGAACAGAATCTGTTACATCCATCTTGAATCTTTATAAATGCCCTAGTTCTTTCAAGAGTAGAGCTTACATTTAAGTCTTCATATTCTTTTTCTTTGTTTATGTCTATGACTAATTCTTCTTTGTGAAGATGTCCTTTATTCACACAGTCTTGGTTCTTCATATACCGTTCCACAAGGGTTACGATATCAGACTTTTTATTATTACCAACGATAATATCTACTGTATTATCCTCAGTAAGCTTTTTATCCGAAGCTTGTACATAGCATCCAACTGCTGCAATAATCCCATTGGGATTTCTTTTTCTAGCTTGATGTAGCATCTGTCTAGACTTTCGGTCAGCAATATTAGTTACAGTACAAGTATTTATTACATATATATCGGCCACTTCTTTAAAATCAACAATTGAATATCCTCTGGCTTCGAACATTCCCCGCATTGCCTCGGTCTCATATGAATTAACTTTACAGCCCAGGCTTAAAAATGCTACAGTACTTTTCATATATACATATATCCTTTCCTAACTATCCCCCTTACCATACATTCAATGCATATAGGTTTTTATCCTCAATAGCACCTGTTCAACAAGATTTTTACTGGTTTTTTATATACTTTGTCTATTGACTTTTAATACCTTAAAATATAGTATATAAATATATTGAATGAAGGAGGAATTTGTTACCATGAAAACAATTAAAATATCTTTAAATTCTATCGATAAGGTTAAAGCATTTGTTAATGACGTTACTAAATTTGATTCTGATTTTGATTTGGTTTCTGGAAGATATGTTATAGATGCTAAATCAATTATGGGTATATTTAGTCTTGATCTTTCTAAGTCAATTGATCTTAATATCCATAGTGAAGAAAATCTTGATCATATTCTTGAAATTTTAAAACCTTATATAGTTGAATAATATGTACTTAACTGGGGTAATCATTTCGATAACCCCAGTATTTTTTTACTTATTTATTTCCATTAACAACTATACACTCAGCTGTAGATAATGCAGCCTCTATCATTTCATCTATCTTTTCTTCCAGATTTCTTTCCGAACGTTTAATTGACTTAATATTAGGTTTAGTCACTGGGTGCTTTGCAACAAATATTGTACAGCAATCCTCATAGGGTAATATTGAAGTCTCATAGGTATCTATCTTTTCCGCAATATCTACAATATCCTGTTTATCAAAAGCAATCAAAGGTCTATACACAGGCATATTGCACACTTCATTAGTTGCTGCAAGACTCTGCATTGTCTGGCTTGCAACCTGTCCAATACTTTCACCTGTAATCATTCCTAGACAACCCTCTTTTTCTGCTAAAACCTCTGCTATCCTCATCATATATCTACGCATGATNATAGTAAGCTCTTGATGAGGGCATTTATCATATATATATAATTGGATATCTGTAAAGTTGACAATATAAAGCTTTATGCTTCCTGTATACTTAGATATCTTTTCTGCTAGGTCTACTACTTTCTGTTTAGCTCTTTCACTGGTATATGGAGGAGCATGAAAATATGTAGCAGCCATGCTTACACCTCTTTTAGCAATCATATATCCCGCCACAGGGCTGTCAATTCCTCCCGATAGCAAAAGCATAGCTTTCCCATTGGTACCAACAGGCATACCACCAAGACCAGGAATAGTTATGGAATAAATATATGATTTAGTACGTACCTCAACTGTAATTCGTACTTCAGGATTATGAACATCTACCTTCATTTCGGGATAAAGTCCCAATAGGTAAGCTCCCATATCAGCACAAATCATTGGAGAAGTTCTAGGGTACTCCTTACTTGCCCTTTTTGCCTCCACCTTAAATGTAAAATTACGATCAGGATACATTTCACCTACGTAATTGCCCACACCTTGGGTCAGATCCTCCCATTCAATACTGTCTATAACAACAACTGGACAGATAGATGAAATACCGAATACTTTTTTTATTGCTTCAACAGTTTCCTCATAATCATAATTATCAGGACACTCTACAAATATTCTACCCTGTTCCTTACTTACTGTATATTCACCCAAAGGTCTTAGTGTTTCTTGAACCCTATCTCTAAGGGCATTCTCAAAAAGATACCTATTCTTACCTTTGAGCCCTATCTCTGCGTATTTTATTAAAAATGCTTTAAACATGTTTTTCCCCATTTCTTGACCATTATTACTTCCTTTTGTATCTTCTTAACATAGGTAACAGCTCATTTATCACGTTAATAGTATAATCTATTTCTTCCCTAGTTGTAGAATCTGATATAGAAAACCTTAGGGTTGATTCCATTAACTCCTTTGGAAGCCTGATAGCTGCCAAAGTAGTGCTTGGCTTTGGACTATGAGAACTACAAGCAGATCCTGCAGAGACATATATTCCCCTATCCTCAAGGGCATGAAGTAATACCTCACTTCGAACTCCTTCAAAGCTTACACTAATTATATGGGGAGCAGTTTCTTTTATCACTTCCATATCAAATACTTCCCCATTATGGTCATTTTTTATAGTTAGTCCATTAAATGACACTCCTTCAAGCTTGCTTATCTCCTTAATAAAATGTTGCTTTAACTGATACATCCTATCCATCTTCTCATCAAAGTCAGTATACAATTCAACTGCAGCTTGTCCAATTCCTGCAATACCTGGAACATTTTCCGTTCCAGAACGAAGACCTCTTTGGTGACCACCACCAAAAACTATAGGATTAATTCTTGTCTTACTATTAACATATAATACTCCAGTTCCTTTGGGGCCATGTATCTTATGTCCGCTTATACTTAGTAAATCAATACCTAATCTCTTAGGATATATTCTATATTTACCAAATGCCTGAACTCCATCTACATGAATAATCAGATCATTTTTTATTTTCTTAAGCTCCTGGATTATTTCTTCAATATCTTGAACAGCACCAATCTCATTATTAACATACATTATTGATACAAGGAGAGTATCCTCCCTTACCATACCATATAGTTCTTCTTTGACAATTTTGCCCTTGCTATCCACAGATACATAGCTTACATCAAAGCCATTATCCTCAAGATAAGCGAATGGTTCATGGACTGAAGGATGTTCAATCTTAGACGTAATTATATGATTACCCCTACGTTTATTGGCCATAACCGAACCAATAATAGCAAGGTTATTGGATTCTGTTCCACCAGAAGTAAAGACTATTTCCTTAGGATCCACCTTCAAGATATGGGCAAACTCTTTGGCTCCATCTTTTATATAATTTTCAGCTCGAACCCCAAGCATATGCATAGAGGAGGGATTACCAAAGTCCTCTTCTAGGACCTTAATCATCTTGTCACGAACTCCTTCTGTTACCATGGTTGTTGCTGAATTGTCCAAATATACTTCCATCTATACTCCCATTCTTTCATCATAACCTGTAAACTTTGTGCGAACTTCGCAGTTCTTCTGTGTGAATTGTCTTTTTAATTCACACTATCCCTTGATGATGACGCATAGCGTCATCTCAAAAGCCCGGAAGAACAAGGAGTGAGCTCCTCATTAGTGAATTTATATATTTTAAATTCACTTTGCGAACTTCGCAGTTCTTCCGTGTGAATTGTCTTTTTAATTCACATTATCCCCAAATATAAATTCATGAAGTATTTCAATGTTTTTATTATAATCAGGTATTAATACAAACATTCCCCTTACCTTTTGAGTATCGGTAAATGTTTTGTCTGCAGGTAATCGTAATTGCTGTATTTCCATAGTACCCATTTCGATAAAACTATTAAGCAATAGCTCAAAGTTTTTATTATCAATATCTGTTGAAACCATTGGCAAAAGTCTGAACATAATTGATGCTAGCGTGGCCTTACTTGTGGTTTTATACTTATCAAAAATTGCATTTAGAATTAATCTATGTCTGTCAGTTCTTCCATAGTCATTATTATTCCCTGTAATTGTAGCTCTTTTTCTAATACGGCTATAACCTAAAACCTGATTACCATTAAGAAGCTGTGTACCTTCTTTAACATTTCTGTAAGCCGGATTAGATATATAGTTTGTACTATTTAGATATCTAGCTTCTCCTCTTGTTAAAGTAAGCTCAAGTCCCCCAAGCTCATCAATGATCTTTTCAAAGTTTTCAAAATTAACCAGGGCTGTACCATCAATATGGATATCAAAATTCATAGCTATGGTTGTATAAAGAAGGTCTATACCGTCCTTTTCATAGACAGAATTCAGTTTATTTTCCTTATAGCCTGGGATTTTTACAAGTAGATCCCTCATGAGAGATGTAAGTTTAATTTCTTTTGTATTAGTGTTAAGGGTGGCGATAATCATAAGATCGGTTCTACCTCTTCCTGAGCCAGATCCAATCGCTTCTTCTCCAAGTAGAAGTATATTATATACCCCTTCTTCTTTACGTCCTGCTCCATAATTATTAGGCCATTCTATTTTACTAATATCAGCCTCTGGACCATCAGTATTAAGATCTTCTTCCTCTAGATGGTCAGTATCTTCAGCTGCGGATATACCACTTGATAAGTCATTGGTCCATACAGCCCATACCTTACCACCGATATTAACCCCAAGATTTAATAGGAGCTGATTTCCTGGTTTGGTAAATCCTAAAAATGAAATTAGTAAAAGTAAGCCTGCTAATATTCCCGCTGGAACCTTAAACCAAGAAGGAAATTTACTCTGCTTTGATTGATTATCCTCTTCTCTTTTATCTAGTTCATTGCATATTTGTTCAGCAAGAGAAGCATTGATATTATATATCTCATCATCAATCCTATCCTCTGATTTTATCGTAAATTCTTCTGATTCTAAATCTTGTGTACTTGTGTCCCCTTCACTTAATATCTTATCTATATTCTCATAGAATTTCTTACTAAATTCAGGTTCCATATCAAAATCAAATTTTGAATTATCCATACTTACCATCTCCTAATAATGACTAAACTTGCAAGTATAATTACTTGTCACTAATAATGCGCTCTAAAAACTTGTATACACGAAGGGTCGAAGGAATGTTAAGTTTCTCTTCCACAGTATGAACATCTGACATATCAGGTCCCATAGACACAATATCAATTCCTGGCATTTTATTATATATTATTCCACATTCTAAACCAGCATGAATTGCAGCAGCTTCCATGTCCTTGCCATAGACTTCCTTGTATACTTTCACAATATGATCCCTAAGTNGGGAATCTTGTTTGTACTCCCATGCAGGGTACTCACTCCTAATATAATATTCTCCCCCCAAAAAGCTTATCATGTAGTCAAGCTTATCACTTAAATAATGCTTATAGCTGTCCTTTGAACTTCTTATATGGTTCATAAATTCAGCCTGATTTTCATGGATTTTAAAGATACCAAGATTCAGGGAGCTTTCTACTAAATCATCAAAATCTGAGCTCATTACTTGAACTCCATAAGGCATATTAACAAGTAAGAAGAGAACCTTCTCAAAGGAAACCATATCTAATACATCATAGCTAGCATTGTCCAGATCCTCTACTTTGTAATTTAAATCTGGCTCACTGCTTGCCAACTCATTTTTATATTTTTCCATAAGGCTAGCGATGCTTGCCTTTACTAAGGCTAATTCATTATCTCCATGGGCAGGAACAAGTATTTCAGCCTCTGCTTCCCTTGGAATAACATTATCCTTAAAACCACCAAACATGGTAATTAGGTCATATTCCCTCTCATCTCTAAGATCAAAAAGTAATCTTCCCAAAAGCTTATTGGCATTGCTTCTCTTGTTGCCAATATCTGAACCAGAATGACCACCCTTTAATCCACCTAAGCTAATCTTAAGGGCCTTCCCCTGCTTACTTTCTCTTTTAATAGGCAAGGTACTGGTTGCTGTTATACCACCAGCACAGCTACATAGCAGGTATCCTTCCTCCCCAGTATCAAGGTTAATCATCTGCTTAGCTTGAAGTAAAGAAGTATCAAGGGCTAAAGCACCCTTCATCCCTACCTCTTCATCAGTAGTTATTATCGCTTCAAGTCTTGGATGCTCCAAGCTTTCATCGGATAATACTGCCATAATATATGCAACTGCTACTCCATTGTCAGCTCCAAGGGTAGTGCCATCTGCATGAATATAATCACCATCAACTATTAGTTTGATAGGATCCTTCAAAAAATCATGGGTATATTCTTTAACCTTTTCACAAACCATGTCCATATGTCCCTGTAGGATAATTCCTGGAACATTCTCGTATCCAGGGGTAGCCTCTTTGATAATAACCACATTATTGGCTTCATCCTGAACATATTGAAGCTTATGCTTCTTGGCAAATTCAACTAGATAATCACTTATTTCTTGCTCGTTTCCAGATCCTCTGGGAATGTTTGATACTTCTTCAAAATATTTAAAGATATTTTTATAATCTAACTTTGCTAATTCTTTATTCATCATTGTCAAACCCTTCCTTTAGATTAATGATAATTACGAAACATTTTAGCTTTACTATTATATACTATATACACTTAATAGTTAATTCTGACCCTACAACGCTTTGCTTAACTTCCGGTCCAGAATAACTATTAAGTGTATATACGCTATAAATTATGTGGTTTCGTAAATATACTTTTATGGTATACTTTTTTACATAATTTTAAACTTTATATCAAACATCTGTAAACGATTTATCTAAAGATTAGACGACAAGATATAAAGCTAGGTTCTAGTAATTTATTTACATTGTTTTTGTCAATAGCTTCCATAACAATTACAAGTTCTTTAGTTCTTAAAGCTATGAATAGGAGCAGGAATTCTACCCCCTCTATTAATAAAGGCATCACAATTAAACTTATTCACTGGCATAACTGGGGCATAACCGAGCAGTCCTCCGAACTCAACTCTATCACCAACTGTTTTGCCAATTACAGGAATTATACGAACAGCAGTAGTTTTTTGATTGATCATACCTATAGCCATCTCATCTGCAATAATACCTGATATTGTTGTCGCTTTAGTATCTCCCGGAATAGCTACCATATCTAAACCAACTGAGCATACACAAGTCATGGCTTCTAATTTTTCTATTGTTAAAGCACCAGCTTCTACAGCATTAATCATTCCCTGATCCTCACTAACAGGGATAAAGGCACCACTTAATCCACCAACAAATGATGAGGCCATAACTCCGCCTTTTTTGACTTGATCATTTAATAAAGCTAATGCAGCTGTGGTACCAGGAGCGCCTGCATACTCTAGGCCAATTTCCTCTAATATCTCTGCAACACTATCTCCTACTGCAGGGGTCGGCGCTAAGGATAGATCCACTATTCCAAATGGAATACCAAGCATCTTTGAAGCCTCTTGGGCTACTAATTGACCAACTCTAGTAATCTTAAATGCTGTCTTTTTTATAGTTTCGCATAGAGTCTCAAAATCGGCTCCACGTACATTTTCTAACGCTTTCTTAACAACTCCAGGTCCGCTGACACCTACATTGATAACGGCGTCACCCTCTGTAACTCCATGAAAGGCTCCTGCCATAAATGGATTATCATCTGGAGCATTACAAAACACTACCAGCTTAGCACATCCAATAGAATCCCTATCCTTAGTAGCTTCAGCTGTGTCTAGAACGATCTGCCCAATAAGCTTCACTGCATCCATGTCGATACCGGTCTTAGTAGACCCAACATTAACTGAGCTACATACCCTCTCTGTCTGACTTAAGGCACTTGGTATAGATCTAATAAGTAATTCATCACTGCTAGTCATTGATTTTGATACTAGGGCAGAATATCCACCTATAAAATTCACTCCAACAGTATCCGCTACTTTATCAAGAGTTTTAGCAATAGTTACATAATCCTCAGAGCTCTTACAAGCAGAGGCTCCAATTAGGGAAATAGGGGTTACTGATATTCTTTTATTTACAATGGGAATTCCAAACTCTCTCTGAATTTTATTCCCTACACTGACTAAATCCTTAGCCACACTGGTAATTTTATTATAAATATTTTGATTAAGCTTATCCAAATCCGGATCAATGCAATCTAGTAGACTAATTCCAAGTGTAATGGTTCTAACATCAAGATTCTCCTGTTGGATCATCTTGTTAGTTTCGATGACTTCATGTATGTTTATCATTTATATTTACCCTTTCTACATGATACCCCTAGGGGCATCTCAAAAGCTTTTTCTTCACATTATATACGATGCATTTTATCAAATATATCTTCATGCTGGGTCCTTATGGTTACACCTATTTCATTACCTATTTGCTCTAGCTCCTCAGCAATCTTATCTAACTCCTTAGGAGTATCATTAGCATCAACAATCATCATCATATTAAAAAAGCCTTGTACTATGGTCTGGGAAATATCCAAAATATTAATACTATTCTCGGCAAGATAATTACATACCTTTGCCATAATCCCTACCTTGTCCTTACCAACTACCGTAATTACAGTCCTATTCATGCCTCCACCATGCCTTTCCAATCCTATATCTTAGCTTATGTATAAATAACAACAATACATTTCCTCGATACTAGTGTGTGAAATCTATTGTTCACACTAGTTAAAGAGTAACAAAATCAGATATTCTGTCCCTATGTGCTACACTTAGCTTAGAACCTTTAAAATCATAGCCCTTCTGCGTAAGTTCACAGCATACAGTTTCATATGCCAATTCTTCATAGTTGTTCTCTTGGCTCAGGTGAGCAAGAAAAATCTGCTTTATCTTTTTTGTTACCAGCTTACTAATTAATTCAGCGCAGGAATCATTGGATAAGTGTCCTCTGTCTCCCAGTATCCTTTGCTTCAAGTAATAAGGATACTTACCAACCATAAGCATATTAATATCATGATTTGCTTCTAATAGTAATATATCTGAATTCTCCAATTTGGATATTATATAATCATCATATTTACCTAGATCTGTAGCTAACCCTATCTTATGTCCCTCTGCCTCTAGGGTATAGCATACAGGATTAATGGCATCATGGGATGTGGAAAATGGATCTATTGTGATGTCATTAATAGTGAATTTTTCATCAGGCTTCACATAATTAAACAACTCAGTAGGAATATCCCCAAGGGATTTTTTCTTCTGAATTGCCAATATAGTCTCATAGGTTCCATAGATGGGAATATTGTATCTTCTAGACATTACCCCCAGTCCAGATATATGGTCGGAATGCTCATGGGTAATTAAAATCCCTTGAAGTGTATCCGGTAATACATCAATTTCATTAAGGCCGTTCTCTATCCGCTTAGCACTAAGTCCCACATCCACTAACAGGTTGGTCTGATCGCTACCTACATAGATGCAGTTACCACTGCTACCGCTGACAATGCTGCATAATTTCATATTAGTTATCCTTATCTATCGTCATATTCTTTTGAGTATCTACTATTTCAGGAAATTTGTCAAGAATATTTTTAATTTGTGTCTCTAGGTCTTCTATACTTCCAGTGTTTTCAATAACAGTTGTAAAATNTCTTCTAAAGTCTTCATCCTTACTCTGACTCTTCATTATAGAATTAATCTTTTCCTCAGAATAATTCCGTTCCTTCATAAGTCTATCTTTTCTTACATCCTCAGGAGAATAGACATACCATACCGTATCACAGATGTAATCAAATCCAGCCTCAATCATCAGGGCCGTCTCAATAATAGCATAATTCACCTGACCCGAAGCTCTAAGCCTCTTAAGCTCATTAACTACCACCTCCAGAACCTGGGGATGGGTAAGATCATTAAGCTTTTGAAGCTTTTCCTTATCCTTAAACACTATCTGAGATAGCTTCTTACTATCTATAGCTCCATTCTCAGTTAATATACCACTTCCAAAATAATCAACTACCCCCTGATAGCTTATGCCTCCAATCTCCATCTGATCCTTGGCAATCTTATCAGTGTTTATAAAAAACGCTCTATATTTATCAATCATAATTCTTGCTACTAGGGACTTACCGCTTCCGATTCCCCCAGTAATGCCAATCACTTTCATTAACATCCACCCTCTATAATACTACAAATTTTATCCAATGTCCAAAATTACTTCTACTGTTTCTGCTGGACAATTCCTTCTACTATTTTTCAGTTGTTATAAATATTTTATGAAACTTATTAGTACCATGAGGTTCTTTTTCTACAATATGAAGGAGTATCTTGTCCAAGATAATATAAAAAGGAATTATTGGGCTTTATTTTGCTTCATACCAGTTATGGCCTTCTTTTACCTCTATCTCAAGAGGAACCCTAAGCTTCGCCGCATTAACCATCTGATTTAACATTATCTGAGATACTTCTTCTATCTCATCCTTATGGGTCTCAACTAATAATTCATCATGAATCTGTAGTAATAGTCTTGAACGCAGACCCTTCTCTTTTAGCTCTTCATTGACTCTAATCATGGCAATCTTAATTATATCAGCTGCTGTGCCCTGAATTGGTGAGTTCATAGCTATTCTTTCACCAAAGGAACGTTGCATAAAATTACTAGAACTAATTTCTGGAATAGGTCTTCTTCGACCAAATAAGGTTTCTGAATAGCCCTTCTCCTTAGCATCAATTACTAGCTGATCCAAATATGTCTTAATCTTTGGATAGGTCTCAAAATATTTATTAATATAGCCTTCTGCTTCTTTTCTAGATATATTAAGATCCTGGCCAAGACCAAAGGAACTAATTCCATAAACGATTCCAAAGTTAACAGCTTTAGCATTACTTCTCTGTAGAGGTGTTACCTCATCAAACGGAGTATGGAAGACCTGTGAAGCAGTTATTTGGTGTATATCCTTAGATTCCTTATATGCATTAATCAAGGTTTCATCCCCTGACATATGGGCAAGAACCCGAAGCTCAATTTGAGAATAATCCGCATCAAGGAATACATAGTCTTCTTCAGGTATAAAAACCTTACGTATCTGTCTACCTAGGTCCATACGAATAGGAATGTTCTGAAGGTTAGGATCAGTACTACTTATTCTTCCTGTAGCTGCAATAGTCTGGTGGAACTTCCCGTGAATTCTTTCATCATCCCTAATATACACTGCTAGTCCATCAGCATAGGTAGATTTAAGCTTGGTAAGGGTACGGTATTCCAAAACCATCTTTACAACAGGATGCTCGCTTTGAAGCTTTTCTAATATATCAGCAGCTGTAGAGTACCCCGTCTTTGTCTTCTTTGCAAAGGGCAAGCGAAGCTTTTCAAATAGAATTATCCCTAATTGCTTTGGAGAATTAATATTAAAGGTCTCACCTACCTGCTCGTAGATACTCTTTTCTAAGGCTGCTATACCCACCCCTAGCTTATCTCCATATTCCTTTAGTTCTTCCTTATTAACTCGAATTCCTCTATATTCCATATCATATAAGGTATAAGCCAAGGGCATATCTATTTCTTCAAATAATGAATACATTCCCTCATCCTTTAGTCTCTTTATAAGGTTCTCAGAGGATTTATATGCAACATAGGCACTATAACAGCTGTAGGACAGAAATCCACTTTCATTCTCCTCCATGGATTGACTTAATGAAGCCTTACCAAACAGGTCCTTTACAGATGGTATAGTCATATTCATATAATCCCTAGCAATATCATCATAATGATAGGTGTCAGTTAAGGGATTTAATAGATAGGCAGCAATAGCGCAGTCAAATATTCTATCCTTAACAGTAAATGATAGATATGGTAATAGCTGCTTTAACCCTATAACAGATATACCTTTCACCTTGCCGACTAGCCCCATAACCTGACTAGTTAAATACTCTCCACTAATCTTGTCTGAGACCTTTATTAGGTAAATACTTGTTCCTGAATTGCATATTGATAAGCCTAATATCTTCCCATCTTCATTTATAAGATTAAGACCTACTCTTTTGTCTTTGTTTTTCATCTCTTCAAAAATCTTATCAGTCTCTTCAAGAGAAGTCACAGCTTTAAAGCCTTCCTCAATACCAGTTTCCAGATTAATATCCTCAGTCTGAAATCTTTGCAGAAGGTTTTTAAATTCTAATCTTTTAAACAGAAGATACACTTCCTCATTAAAAAGGTTATCTAAAGTTGCCTCATTAATATCAAAATCCAACTCACAATCTGTTTCTATGGTTGCCAGCTTCTTAGACAGGAAAGCTATCTCTTTATTCTCTATTATAGAACTAGTAACCTTACCTGGCTTTAATTCATCTACATGGTCATAGAGGTTTTCTATAGAATGATATTGAACTATAAGCTTTGTCCCAGTCTTTTCACCAACTCCAGGAACACCTGGTATATTATCAGATGGATCGCCCATCAGACCTTTCAGATCAATAAATTCCTTAGGAGTAACCTGATACTTGTCCAATACATCCTTAGCATAATAATCTTCAATCTCTGTACCAGTTCTTTTTGTCTTAGGAATTCTAATCTTTATTTTATCACTGGCTAGCTGTAAAAGGTCTCTGTCTCCAGAAACCAAGGAAACAGCCATACCTTCCTTCTCTGCTCTAACAGCTAATGTTCCTAGTATATCATCCGCCTCATATCCTGCCTTCTCTATGATAGTAACTCCCATAGCATTAAAAACTTCCTTCATCAAAGGTATCTGCTCCACAAGCTCATCCGGCATACCCTTTCTTGTTCCCTTATATTCCTTAAACATCTCATGACGGAAGGTAGGATGACTGGTGTCAAATGCAACAACAAGATAATCTGGGCTTTCTTCCTCTAATATCTTATATAAGATATTAATAAAACCCAGAACTCCATTGGTGTGTTCCCCCTTGGATGTAGTCAAGTCAGGCAATCCGTAGAATGCCCTGTTTAATATACTTAGTCCATCAATTAGTACTAGCTTTTTATCCATAAATGTTTCATAGGATCTATTAAAAGCTCCTATGAATCCTCCTTTCGGTCATTAAAATTAATTAGGTAGGGCGAAACCTCACCATTGATAGATTACAAACGAATAATATAATTCTGGAACGAAAGAATTTATATTAATTGTATGTAATTAGATAAACCTAAGGGTTTCGCACTTTCTCTATATATGCTTGTAAATCTGCTTCTAGGGTTGTTTCTCTATGATGATGATAAACTGTTCTAAGTCTGTGATTACTTTCTCTAACAATAACAACTGGTTCCTCTATCTTACTATATCTCCAATTAATAGTGAATATAGCTATAAGTATAACCACAACAATGGCAACATTCTTTCTATAGTATACGAACTTTTTATGAATAATCTTCTCCTGTGCCTTCTCAAGCTTGGCTGAAAGCTCCATACTAAAATCATCATATAAAATCTTATCGTCATCTAATTGCTTCATTGCAGTAATAAGAGCATAGTAAACCTCTAGCTCCTCCCTACATTCTGAACAGGAATTCACATGGTCAAGGAATAATTCTAGTTCTTCTAAAGACAGATCATCATTTATAAAACGAATGATCATCCTCTGCGTTTCCAAACAAGTCATATCTATCCAACCCTTCCCTAGTGTACTAGGTCTTTGTTAATGAATATCTTTATTATATCATAAACCAAAAGCATGTTTATGATCTTGGCACTCCGATCGGGATTACATGCAAGCATGCAATCCCTCACTACGTTTTTATTATATACCAAATCAATACATAATGGCTATATATTTTGCTTGAAATTAATATTCACATGTGATAGAATTAATCTCGTCGCAATGCGGATGTGGCGGAATGGCAGACGCAGCAGACTCAAAATCTGCCGAGCTTAACACTCGTGAGGGTTCGAGTCCCTCTATCCGCATATGAGTTTATTAACTCTCTAAGCCTTATATTTAAAGGTTTTGGGGAGTTTTTTTTGCGAACTGATTGACTTAGAGATTTAAAATCTCATCCACTAATAGTGATTTCAAACCAAACCACTGCATTTTGTACTGTTATAGTTTGAGAATTAGAGACCTTAAGAACATATTTAGATAAACACGATACCTCAAATAAAATAGATTATAGAATATTGTACGGAATATCTCCTATTGTTCAAAGAGTATTAAATATATTTTCGATGTTAGAAAATCCGAAGTTAACTAATTTCATTACAATACAAAACCTAACTAACTTAAAAGTATGATAAAAAGCAGAAATGACTGGAGAGATAGATAGGTTTTATAAGGTAGTGCGATTTATTATTAAAATATCAGATGGTGTGCAGTTTAAAGCAATGCACATTTTTTCTAAGATGTGAAATTGTATAGAATCAGTTTGGTTGTTACAAAGTTGCATTAAGCTCGGATACGAATAACCAATAGTCCTAGATAACCAATAACGAGTTTTGTTTTGCTCTTTGAGTATATTATCAATGTTGACGGTCATTAATATCACCTCTTTTTTTTTATTATACTAAAGGAGAGTAAAATAAACAATATGTATGCTTGAGGTTATATATTCTCGACATTATATATCCCCCTATGCTATAATATATGCACTACAATTGTGCACTTATATAGTATTTTGTGAAAAGGGAATTATACATGCAAAAGAGAAGACAATTTATATTGACCATATTGTTACTTATATTTTTAACGACTGTTAATTCTTCCATCGTAAGCGCAAAACCTATTTTACATCTAACGGTTGCAGATCTAAATTTAGTGGTTGATGGAAAGCATAATATCAATATTAAAAATAAAATTAAAGGCAGTACATATAACTGGCTAAGCAGTGATACTGATATTCTCACTGTAAATAAAAACAATGGCCTTGTAAGGGCTGTTAACCAAGGCACTGCTACTGTAAGATGCGAAATTAAAAAACCTGATGGTATAAAGGAAGTGTTAACTTGTAATGTTACCATCCACAACAAGCCTAAGTTCTTCAATAATCAATTAATGGCTCATGCTCTAGGTGGCTATGAGGGAAATAAATATAACAACACAGAAGAAGCACTTTTAAACTCTATTAAGAATGGTTTTAATTTTGTAGAGGTAGATATGACACTTACATCAGATAATAAATTGGTATGCTCTCATGGTTGGGATAAGGCAACTAGCGATGCAACAGGTGTTAAATATACAGGAAAAACACCGACATATAAAGAGTTTATGAGTTGGAAAATTCAAGGCAAGTATAGGACTATCGATGCAAAAACTGTTATTGATTATATGAGAAGATATCCTGACTTACTGCTAGAAATTGACTTAAAGAAGTTCAATGCTAATAAAACAAAGTTAATGATTGAGCAACTCGTAGATATATGTGAAGGTGACAAAACTATACTTGATAGAATATTAATGCAGTTTACATCCGAGGAAGCTTACTTTGATATAGAGGAAGTTTATAAATTTAAGTATTATCAGTATTTTACATATAAAAGCAGAGTAGAGAAAGAGTTAGACCGTATTATAGACTTCTGTAAAAAAAATAATATAACATCTATAGCTGTTAATTACACTGTACTTACTGATGATATGATTTCTAGAATAAAAGATAATGATTTATACCTACTAGCATTTACAATCGATGATAGTAGTACAATACAAACATTTTTAGATAAAGGTGTAGATACTATTTGCACTAACTTTATTGAGTTCAAAGATATAAAATAAAATATATTATAATGCCTCCCGTCAAGTAGATAGGAGGCATTATAACTTTTATGGTAGATGCATTTTTACATATCATTTAATTTTTTCATTATCTTTTTTATTACAAACCTTTTACACATCAGTTTCTTAATGGAGCAGATCTAGATTTACATCAATGGCCGATAAACCATTAATAATATTGAGAACAGCTTAATACCGCTCAGCTTTATTTATTAATTACCTTCTTGTTTTTCTTTTCTTTTATAGTATGCAAATCCTATAACACAGACCATAAAGCAAAATAGTATAAATAAGGTAACATATTTGGGATTAGATATAAATCCACCAAGAAGAATAATAAGTGACCCCAGTATTGCAAGGATAGGAAATACTATTCCCTTTAATTTACTTGTAATAATATGGTCCTTCTTCATTTTCAAGACCTTTATATATAGGATAATATAGGTAATATAGCTAAAAACTATGGCCATCTCACTAATATCACCACCGGATAACATATTGCCCTTCTGGGTGAAGTAATGGGTCAGCATCCATAATACTGAGATTACAAAAGATATCAGGCAAGCACCTATTGATAGATTGATTTTGGGATTAATTAGCTCAACCTTTTTAGCAAAGGGTAACATTCCTTTACTAGCCAGTGCTTGAGGTATTCTTAGGCTTGCCAGGACTATACCATTGACAACTCCTAACACCGCTATAATTATTAGAGTTAATACTATCCTACTACCATATTGGCCCAGGAGTAACTCTCCTACTTTACTCACTGTAGCATCACCCATGGACATAATATATTCTGCACCAAGCATCTTGTTAAGTCCTAGAAAATACATCAAATATACTGCCAAAACTATTATTGGACCAGTGATTAAAGCTAGAGTTAGATTTCTTTTTGGATTTTTTACCTCTGTAGTAATACTTGTAGCTGCTATCCATCCGTCAAATGAGAATGCTATAGGTGCAAGAGCAGCCAACCAGCCATATCCTACATCCCTTATCCCAGCAATCTGCACACCTTCTGGTATAGCTGGTGTTGCAGAGCTCCAGAATATACTAGAAAGGGCTATACCAATCAAAGGAATTAGCTTTATGAATGTGGCTAGGTTTTGAATATATCCTCCAAAAGCTACAGATACAATATTAATTACATAAAATAGTACCATATATCCTAACCCAATCCATATCTGTTTCTCCAGACTATTCTCAAGGCCAAACAAGAGAATTGTATAAATACCAGCAACCCATGATACAACCGCAGTTATAGTTGGATAGTAGATAAAGGTTTGGAACCATCCAAATCCAGAGGCAACGCTCTTTGATATAAATTCTTCATAATAACTTATTACTCCACCATTGCTTTTTGTTCGCATGGAAAACTCCGTTAGAGTGAGGCAGCCAAATATAATTCCAAATGCCCCAATGCAAAACACTAGTATACCAAGCCATAAATTACCTCCAGTATACTTTAATACGTCATCTGCTTTAAAGAAAATCCCTGATCCGATGACAATCCCAATAATCATTGCTGTCGCTGTAAAGAAACCGTAATGCTCTTGGGGTAAATTCATATTATTTTTACTCATATATTAACCAAACCTTCTATTGTATTTTTCTTGTATCATATAATATTATTAAATATGGGTATCCTTCTAATTTACAATCCCCATTATTCACCAATTTATGTAATATGTTTTCTTGTGACTTTTAATAAGAGCATAAAAAGGACTGTCCACCTATTCTAGGACAGTCCCTCCATTTTGATCAATTAGAAATATTTCTTACTTCCCCACAGATTACTCTTTTTCAAGTCTATATATTCATTATAAGCTCTTTCTAAAATCTGCTTTTCATTAGAAAACTTAAGCATATGATATGCTTCATGAAACTTGTAGTAACCTGAGTCCATAAAATATTCTTCCCGTTGTGGTTTACTGTAATAGCTATCAGACATCATTAAATACCAATGAACATCCTTTAATACTGTATTCTGTGGTGTGCTAAAGGAATACTGGCTTTTACCAATATATTTAATTATTGAAGCATCTGTTCCAGTCTCTTCCTTAACCTCTCGGATTGCGGTTTCCTTGTATTCTTCGCCTTCTTCAACGGTTCCTTTCGGTAACACCCACCCTTCATATTTGTTCTTATAATTTTTATACAGTAATAAAATCTTTCCTCTGAAAATCACTACACCACCACAGCTCGTTGCCTCTATCATCGCAATTCCTCCGCTTTTTGGTGTATCGTCTTATCTAGATAAAGTATACATCAATGGAAAGGATATATCAACTCATATTTATCAAAATAGCTACAGTGAAATAGCTACAGCCTCTTATATCAAAACCACCTTCAATAATTACGATTAATCCTTTGTAGAATAAGATTAAGGCCAGAAAAATGATTCCCATGATGAGTATTTGCATTCCTTGGCACTTAGGTTCTGTATTTTAGAACCTTATGTGCCACTACGTAATGCAACTAAGTGAGAACGTCTCATAATGGGAACATTTTTACTGGCCTTACCAGTATCCTAAAAGCTGAAAAGTAATTTCACTCCTGGAAGTATGCTTCGAATATTTTTTTAGCAATAGGAACAGCATATTCACTTCCGGTACCTACATTCTCAACAAGGATGCTAACTGATATTTGAGGATTTTCATATGGAGCATATCCTACAAACCAAGAATGGGCCTTACCTGTACTGTTATCTGCTGAACCTGTCTTGCCAGCAGATGTCACCTCCATATCCTTAAGCTTTCTTCCAGTGCCATCAACAACCGCTTCTCTCATCATCTTCCCAAGATAATCTGCTTCCACAGCGGTCATGGGCTTAGAATAAAGCTCTGAGGAATAAGTCTTAACAATTCCACCGTCTGCAGTTTCCACATGGTCTACTAGATAGGGTCTCATCATGGCACCTCCATTGGCTATGGAGCTAATAATCATAGCATTATGAAGGGGAGTCATGAGGGTCTTTCCTTGTCCTATAGCGGTCTGCATAGCTTCTTTTACACTGGATCCAGCCTTTTTAAGGGTGAAGCTACTTCTACTTGTGGCCATATTAACAGGTAAATCCCTGTTAAATAAAAACTCTTCATTCATAGCATAAAAAGCATCTAGATCCAACAGTCTTCCAATGTGTGAAAATGATGTATTGCAGGATTTAGCTAAAGATGTAGTAAGATCAACCTTGCCATGACCTTTCTTACTATAATCCCGAATTACCATCCCATTTTCCTCAATACTACCATCACAGTCATAGCTATACTTTTCAAATGTTGGATTTTGTCTAATATAACCTAGTGTTGTTAATAATTTGTAGGTTGAGCCTGGAGGATAAAGACCCTGAGCAGCACGATTAAGTAATGCAGACTCCTTCCTTTCATCTTCTACCAGCTCTCTCCAATCCTCCTCAATGGTATTAGGATCATATGAGGGGTTTGAAACCATAGCAAGAATTTTACCAGTAGAAGGCTCCATAACAACAATTGCACCTCTATAACCTGAAAGGGCTTCGTATGCAACCTGAGTGAGCTTTGAATCTAAAGTAGTTACAACATTATCTCCAGGACTCTTTTCACCGGATAGATCATAATACATCTGCTCAATTGGATTAATATTGGAGGTTAGCAGTCTAATATTCTCTGTTTCTTCAATTCCAGCCCTACCCATTAAGGTTCTACCAACAACAGGAGCGTAAATCTCTCCAAATGGATATTCTCTTATCTCCCCACCATCAAGATCAATAATTGTCCTTGCCAATACCTCACCATCTATTGAGAGGATGTCACCCCTTAACACTCTTTCTGTTAGAACCTCTTGCCTCTTGTTATATGCGCTGTTAATAACATCATTCTTACGAAATATTATAAAATATGAGAAATATCCCATTCCAAGAACAAAAAGTCCAATAAATATATAGACAACCCTATAGATTGTATTCTTCATCTTATTAGAGCTAACACTAGCATTATCTGCCTCTGCAGCTTTTTGCTTATTCTCTAAGCTCACCTTTTGATCGTAATTTTGATTATACTCTTTACTAGTTACTACCCTACCACGAATGTGTATTCCTTGAATTATCATAAACATAATGATTGTAGCGAACATAGAACTTCCACCATAGCTAATGAGTGGTAATGTAACACCGGTTGATGGTATGAATTTAATAACTCCTCCAAAGGAAAGAAATACTTGAAATATAAGCATAATAGAACATCCAAAGGAAAGGAGTCTATAAAAATGATCCTCTTGCTTTAGGGAAATGTTTATTAAATTCACAAATATATTAAGATATATTAGGATAACTGATATAGCAAATAATGCTCCAAATTCCTCAGCAATGGCAGAGAATATAAAGTCGCTATCTACTACTGGAATATCAGTTGGCAGTCCACGATTTAACCCCATTCCAACCCATCCACCTGTTCCAATGGCAAATAGGGATTGAGATATTTGATAGCCTTCATTATCAATGTATAAAAGTGGGTTTTGCCAAGCCATTACCCTAACTCTCACATGTCCAAAAAGCTGATATGCAATATATGCTGCTACACTTCCAGATAGTAATCCTCCAAATAGATATATTGATTTTTGTCTTGCAATATAGACCATGAAGACAAATGTCACAAAGAATATTAGGGCTCCTCCAAGGTCCTTCTGAAACACCAGGATTATTACTGTCGCCCCTGCCATTGCTGCAACAGCACATATTCTTTTGAAATCTGTTCCCTCATTAAATAATGAAGCAATTGAAAATATAAATAAGAGTTTCACAAACTCAGATGGTTGAAATGAAAAACCCCATATTTCAAGCCAGTTGGTCGCACCATATTGGGTTGTTCCAGCAACTAATACTATTAGAAGTATAGTAATTCCAGCCACTCCATATATCCACCCTATTCTCATGAGCCAAGAAAACTTATGAATTATACCTGGGATAACCAGACAGGCAAGTAGAGATATGGCTGCGAATGAAACCTGCTTTTCAGCCTTGTCAAATGCCAGTCTAGATAGAACTATAAATCCTATAGACATAAGCATCAACATATTACGAAGCAGGAGCTTTGATATTCTTTTATAAAACTTCTGATATAAGCTTAGGGTTAATATTAACATGACCACTTCACTTACATACAAAAGTATCAGCTTATCGCTTTGAACCTGAATATATAAGGTAAAGTTCCCTGCAAAATGCAGGGCAAAGATAAGAACTGTCAACACTCTATAAGTTAATTCCTGTCTTTCCTTACTTTTATAACGCATAACTTGAAAACTGTAGTAAGTATATATCCCTAACAGGAGTATCATCAAATATTTTGTTAGTTCGATTACTAAGTTCACCGATATCACCTACCTAGTTATTCAATACCCCTTTTAAAATGACCTGTTGTATATTCGGTTTTATCCGACATACCTAGACTGGTATTCTTATTATGAATATAAGCATTAGCAAATGCCTTTATCACTTTCAGAGTTATTTCCTTTGTTTCAAATATAAAGTCAAGTCTAATATTTCTAGGATCAAGCTCCTTGACTTCATATACTTGTCTTAATAAAGATAAGCTCTGACCATTATAAATAATATTATAACAACTATCACAATTAGTTTGTACAAAAAACTTCTTACTAATCCTGTCTACAAGATGACCATTGTGAGAGATAATCCCTTTTTGCTTAATACATCCACTTGTACTAGCATATAGGCACTGGGCAGATACCATCACAGGTTGATGGCCATATACCACCATATCACATTCCTTAATACCTAAAGCCTTAAGCTCTCCATAATTTAATTCTACAGGTGCAGTAAAATGTGATATACCTTTTTCTCTCCAGAATTCATATGCTTCTTTATTATAGACATACATATTATAGTTCAGAATAATCTCCTTAGACTTATCCTTAGTTAAGGATTTTACAAGAGCTAGCTCTTCCATATTCTTAACTATAAAGCCCTTAATATTATCATGGGCTATAATTGGAGGTAGCTCCTTATTAAGTCTTTCATATAGAGAAAGCCTACAGATATAAGGCAGTACTAGATAGAAATCCTTACCCCTTTCTACTGCTTCCTCTGCCATAGGAAGGATATCCTTATAGTCAATCATATCATAGGTTACATATATTCCATCAACCTCTGGAACCTCCAAGGCAGCTTTAAACTGGTCTTTTGTCTGAATGGTTACAGATAAGCCCATAGACTTATTATCTATATTATCCTTAGCTAGATTATCCGTCTCACCTAATATATTAGAAGTCTCATACCCTAAAGTAGTACTTGCTCCTTCTTGTTCCTTCTTAAGATTTCTTCTATACTGATGCAATACCTTTTCTTGTAACAGCTCTATAGCCTCTCTTCGTATCTCATTAAGCCATGACACTGGAACAAATACATTATCACCCATATCCATATCAAGTTTTTCAAAATAATAGGGAGTCTCCCCCGTTTTCATTATAGGTGTCAAGAGCTTTTCTTTGGTCATTGGCTGCTTCGTAGCCTCTTGGACTATATCCTGATAAGCAGTTACCGATATATTATTGCTTTTTAAAGTAAGCTTTAGTCTATCTCCTGACCTTGCATATAGGCTACCAAAGATTGGCTGTTTTACATCCTGGTCTATATATTCCTTACATATCTTGTCAAGGAGTGAATTATTCTTGGTTCTATAAACCTTTAAGCCTGGCTTTAGCTTTGCTTTACCTATATTAGCAGTTAAAACTCTACCAGCCTCCATTGGATCCTTGGTTGTAAATTCATAGCCCTTATCTTCACCATCCCTGATCTCAAGGACATCTTGACTATTGATATTCTCTTTTAAGTCTATTTTAACTTGACCCTTCCAGGCCTTTATAACATCACCAACATAGACACCGCTATGATTTGGTCGGGTCAAAGACATCATTTTCTTACCATTATAGGTCTTGCCATATCCTCCTGAGAAGCCTCCACGGTTATAGATATCCATAAGGTCCATCATATCTTGATTAAAGATATCACTTTTAATTATATCCTTATATTTATCCTTACCCTGTTCAAGATAATAGTCCACATATTTGCGATATATACTTGTAACAGCTGCTGCATATTCTGGTCGCTTCATTCTTCCTTCAATCTTAAAGGAATCCACTCCAGCTTCAATTAGCTCAGGAATATATGCCACCGTATTAATATCCTTAGGACTTAGTAAGTATGTTTCTTCATCATTGGAAATTCGACTATTCTCTGAATAAAACTGATACGACATACGGCAGGGCTGAGCACATCTTCCCCTGTTACCACTTCTGCCACCAATCATACTACTCATTAAACATTGTCCTGAATAGCAATAGCAAAGAGCCCCATGGACAAAGGTCTCTATCTCCATATCTGTATTATCTCTTATAGCCCTTATTTCTTTAAAGGACAGCTCCCTAGAAGTAACAAGCCTAGTAACATTATATCCTTTAAGCAGATTAGCTCCCTCTGCCATAGTTAAGGTCATCTGGGTGCTAGCATGGATTGGAAGATCTGGAAAGTTCCTATGAATATAATGTAATACTCCAAGATCTTGAACAATAACTGCATCTAGACCTCTTTCATAAAATCTGTCTAGATAACGGTCCAGCTTCTCAAGTCTTTCATCTTCCTTTACTAGTGTATTAACAGTGAGGTAAATCCTCTTATTCCTAATATGAGCCTCATCAATAGCCCTTAGCAAGGTATCCTCGTCAAGGTTATTAGCATAAGCTCTAGCTCCAAAGCTGCTGCCGCCAATATAAACAGCATCACAGCCAGCATTCATAGCAGCCCTCATCCCTTCATAGGAACCAGCAGGTGCCAGAATCTCTATATTTCTATTATTCTTTTTAAGGTTGGTTTCCACCATTCTCCTCCTCATATATAAAAAAGCCGTCCCAAAACAAAGGATGCAGGTTAATGCATAATTTATTCGGGACAGCACATAATATGCCAGTCAAAAGATAAACCTATAATTTTATCTAATCTTGTCAGTATCATTAAGTTCAGTTTCCAAGCGGACAACTCTTTTTTGAGTTTCATTAAGCTCTTTCTGCAGTTCATCGATTTCCTTGTTAGCAGTGCTAAGCTTTGTCTGAACTGAAATTAATTCATGCTTTAAATCAAAGATTTCTTTACTTTTTGATTCACTATCTACTTCAATCTCTTTAATCTTGTCCTTGGCTTTATGGTAATCATCAGCAATATTAATCTGTATCAATATGTTACGCAATTCAGAATCTAAGAACTTATAGGCATCACGGTTTTTGAACTCATTATGCTTACCGTTTATGTAGGAAGCTATTTTCTGTAGATACTCTTCACTCTCATACCCAGCTAATGTGTATCTCTTATTATTAATAATCACTTCTGTATCGTGATATTGATTCATATCCCCATGCCCCCCATTGCTTCTGAAATGATATACAAAATCTTGGCCATACGATCAAATTTGAAGATTAATAGTTCTTTCCTTTGATTAATCTGCTTATCGTGTATATTATATCTCAAATACCAATGTTATACAAGCTGTCTTTACTAAATCTCTCTCATTTCTAATCCCAAATGACTATATGCCATATCTGATGCAACCCTTCCCCGTGGTGTTCGAAGTATGAGACCATTTTGAACAAGATATGGTTCGTATACCTCTTCGATTGTACCAACATCCTCACCAATGGTTGTTGCTATAGCCTCTATACCAACCGGTCCACCATTAAATCTTTCTATCATGACTGCTAATATTTCTCTATCAATTTGATCAAGTCCCAATCTGTCAACCTCAAGTAAATCTAGGGCGAAAGCTGCAACCTCTGCAGTTATCTTTCCATCATATTTAACCTGAGCAAAGTCACGAACTCGTTTTAACAGCCTGTTGGCGAGACGAGGTGTTCCTCTTGATCTCCTGGCTAATTCCTCAGCTCCCTTATTATCTATTTCTACGGAGAAAACCTTGGCTGATCTAATTATTATTTTTTTAAGCTCATCAACTGAATAGAATTCCAGATGACTCACTACACCAAATCTATCTCTTAAAGGAGGGGTCAGCATACCTGCTCGCGTTGTTGCTCCAACCAAGGTAAACTTAGGAAGGTCAAGTCTTATTGACTTAGCTGTTGCACCTTTACCAATAACAATATCGATAGCATAATCCTCCATAGCAGGGTATAGTAGCTCCTCCACCTGTCTGTTAAGCCGATGTATCTCATCTACGAACAGAACATCACCCGGCTGCAGATTGTTTAGAATGGCAGCCATCTCACCAGGTTTTTCTATGGCAGGACCAGAGGTTATCTTTATATTGGTTCCCATCTCATTGGCAATAATTCCTGCTAGTGTTGTCTTACCAAGTCCCGGAGGTCCAAAGAAAAGCACATGATCTAGGGATTCCTCTCGCTGTTTTGCTGCTTCTATATAGACCTTAAGATTATTCTTAACCTTGCTCTGTCCTATATAATCATCTAATAGTTGGGGACGCAAGTGGTTCTCAACGGTCTTGTCCTCTTCTATCAGATCAGTTGTTATCACACGCTTTGCCATAATAGTATCCATGCCTTTCATCCTAGCCTGCAAGCTTTAAAGATGAAAATCTCTGATTTTCATCTTATGCAGGGCACTAATATTTGCAAAGTGAATTATTTTCATAATTCACTTTTTATCTTCACATAATCTTTATTATCATATATACTTACATCTTCTTCAAACTCAGCTTCAATATATCCTCAGAGGTCATATCCTCAGTAATATCTATCCCATTAACAATCCTTAAGCTTTCAGCCGCAGTGTAACCCAGCACAGTCAAAGCAGACACTGCTTCTTCCTTCATTCCAGCTATAGAATTGGTTTGGGATAGTTCACCTTGGTTTTGAAGTTTTTGTTCAAATGCTGTCTCCAGCTTAAACTTGTCCTTCAATTCAAGGATTAATTTGCTTGCTGTTTTCTTTCCTACTCCAGGAGCTTTTGAAATTGTTGCAGTATCCTCTGCAAGAACTGCAAATCTAATTTCATCAGCGGTAATTGCAGAAAGTATTCCAAGGGCCACCTTAGGTCCAATGCCATTAACCGTAATCAATAATTTGAACATCTCTAGGTCATCCTTGCTATTAAAGCCATAGAGACTCATTGCATCTTCCCTTACATGAAGATAGGTATATATTTTTATATTGCTTCCTACTGGAGGAAGTTGAGTAATAGTAGATGTGGGTAAGCTTACCTCATACCCAATATTGTTTACATCAACTATTACATAATTTTCTTTAACCTCGGAAATTTCTCCCTTTAGATAGTTTATCATAGTCGTACCTCATTTTCTTATCTTAATCATCGATTTGCTCAAACCGACCTCTGGAAATATTAAGCCTACCCTCATGGAGATACTTTAGTACCTCATAAGCCGTAATTCCTAAGGCTTCAGAAACCTGCAGTGCATTGCTGTTGGGATATTCTTTAAGATATAGCTCAATGTCATCAAAATGATCCTCATCCTTTTGTCTGCAATCATTACAGCTAAGGGTCCTTATTCTAGATTTAAAAACCTTGTAGCAATGTTTACATACATTGGTATACATACTCTTCTCCTTTTCACGGCTTGTTCTATACGTAATTGCGTGACTCTTGAGCTATTCTAATTATATAAGATTAATACTAATTCTTCCGCTCCAGAATTGTATTAATCCTATATAAAATATTCCTTCTGTAGTTTCGCATCTACATATACTTATTCTCTTACATTATTGGAGAAAACAGGTTTAATATCATCTGGTATATCTTAATTTTTAGGGGCCTGCTCTTCCAAATCTCATAGGTTACTTCTGTAGAAACCTTAATTGCTTTTTCTAAATCACTTTTAATAATCTGAACAATGTCATCGTTACATACCCACACACCACATTCATAATGAAGATGAAAGCTTCGATAATCCATGTTTATAGTACCGACAATAGCAGCATTCTCAGTAATTATAGTCTTTGCATGGATAAAGCCTGGTGAGTATTCAAAAATCCGCACTCCACCGGCAAGTAGTCTACCATAGTTGAATTCTGTAAGAATTTTCACATTCTTCTTATCTGGTATATAGGGCGTTATAATCCGCACATCCACACCACTTTGGGCGGCTGTTATTAATGCATCCCTCATATCATCCTCTATAATAAGATAGGGAGTGGTTATATAAAGGGTTTCCTTAGCACTATATATCATTTGCTTATAGATGCTTTCTATAGGATTTCTTGGATTATTGGCTGGTCCGTCAGATATAACTTGGCAGAACACATCATTATCTTCAAATTTCTTAGTTGGACGAAACTGATTATAATCAATGGTATCTCCTCCAGAGGACATCTCCCACATCTGAAGGAAGGTTACAGTAAGGCCCCATACAGCGTCGCCTTCAACCTTTATAGCATTATCCTTCCAGACACCAAACCTTTGAACAATATTAGCATACTCGTCAGCAAGATTCATTCCACCTGTAAAGCCAACATTACCATCAATCACTACTATCTTGTAGTGAGAACGATAGTTCATATATAATTTATCGGTATATTTGTGAATTGGGTTGAATACTCTAACTTCGAATCCCTCATCTTCTAGGTCTTTTCGAAAGTCCTTGGGGGTTCTAAGGATGGCTCCAAAGTCATCATAATGAAACATAACCCTAACCCCATCCCTAATCTTTCTTACAAGTAAGGGGTGCAGAGCATCCCATAAGGCTCCTTTACCAACTATAAAAAAACTCATTAGAATAAAATTCTCTGCTTTTTCAATCTCTTCAAATATAGCTTTAAATGTATCCTCTCCCATAGGGAAGTATTCTACTTTATTGTTTTTATATAAGGGGAAACCACTTTCTTCAAGATACCTGGCCATTCTTCTTTTAGAAGGGTATTTGGTAATCAATTTCTTCATAGTATCCTTATTATAATCATAGTAAGAGGCTCCGTGCTTTATACTCTCTATGATTATTTTCTGAAGTTTGCTTTTTCTTTTATTACCCCATAACATAAACATAATGTGACCTGTAATAGGAAATGCTGCTATAATACAAATCCAACTAATTTTATATGAGCTGTTCCTATTATCATTGACAAGTCCAATTATTATAATAATACTGAACACTTGAATAAATGAATATATATATATTGTATAACCTCTTAGTTTATAAGATAAATAAATGATTAATCCAAACTGTATAAGAACTAGGATCCCAACTAATATTGCTCGCAGAATCCCACTTAAATAGTTTTGAACTCTGCCTTTTATCTCACCTGTTAGGTTTATAAAATCTTCCATGTCTTTTCTCAATACTTGTACTCCTTTCACAGATTACAAGAAAAAATAATAAAAACGGAATGAGGGATTACAAGCTTGCTTGATAGTCCCGAGTGTAGTGCCAAGATCATGAACATGCTTTTTGTTCATGATCTTGGTACTTTTATATTGTAAATCATCTTCTAATATATATATGCTTCATACAGATTATTTTAGCATATCACATTGGAAAGTCAAACATACCTTCGCAAATAACAAGTTACTATTCAGCAAAACAGATATGCTGAATAGTAACTTGTTTTTAGACTTATTCACTCATATGCTTTATTATGAAGTTAATATATGATAGAATCAAAATATATAATTGGAAACTATGGAGAAGCTTTTATGATAACAAAAAGGATAGCATTGGATCTGAAACTGACATATAACTATGATTATGCCTTAGAGGATCTTCTTTTCTTTGATATCGAAACTACTGGTTTTTCAGCAGATAGCTCCTATTTATACTTAATAGGTTGTATTTATTATGAGGATAATTCCTTTCATCTAATTCAGTGGTTTTCTGAAAATATTAATGAAGAGGAGAAGCTTATAGGATCCTTTTTTGACTTTATAAAAGCTTATAAAGTTCTGATACATTACAATGGTTCCGGTTTCGATATCCCATATATCCAAAAGAAATGTTTCTCACTTAAGCTTCCTTATACATTAGACAATATAGTTAGTTTTGATATATACAAGAAAATTTATCCCTATAAAAAGATATTCAATCTTCCTAATTTAAAGCAAAAGACTATAGAACTTTTTCTTAAAATACAAAGGAAGGATACCTTCAACGGTGGAGATCTAATTGAAGTATATCAAAGCTTTATTGGTAAAAGACGATTAGAAAATCTAAGGAACATTCGTGAACCTAATTATATATCTGACAAACCATCTGAGGCTGATATATTACTTCATACTCTCCTTCTTCATAATGAAGATGACCTTAAGGGATTAGTATTAATAAGCTCGATTCTTAATTATGTGGATATATTTGAAAAACCCTTTCAGATTACAAATGCAGTGATTAATGACAATACTCTTAATATAGAGTTTGAGATAGGATCTTCAGTAATGACACCTTTTAGTTATAGGCTAGATAATATAAGGTTTGATGTTAATAATACACTTGCTACTCTTAGGATCGATATATATGAAGGTGAATTAAAGTTCTATTATGAAAACTATAAAGAATATTATTACCTTCCCGCTGAGGATAAGGCAATACACAAGAGTGTAGCTGCTTATGTCGATAAAGACTTTAAGGTGAAGGCTAAGCCATCTACTGCCTATACCAGAAAATCAGGTACCTTCGTTCCTCAATATGAATCCCTAATCAGTCCCTTCTTTAAGCATAATCAGGCTGATAAAATATCCTTCCTTGAAGTACACACAGACTTTCTCCTTCAAGAGGAGCACCTTGAGCAATATGTCTCACACCTATTAGACTATATTATTAAAAGCAAATAAGACTAGGGAGAATGAGAACCTTAAGTATTAACTTAAGGTTCTCATTTATTCCTCAGCCTGTCATAGGCTAGAATACCTGCTACAGTTTTAGCGTCTTTAATCAGACCTGTATTAATTAGGTGAAGCACTTCATCTAGAGGATATTTTTCGAGGGTAATAGCTTCGTTTTCATCTAGATTTTGCTGTGTTACTGTTAAATCCTTGGAATAATATATACTTATCATCTCATTACAAAAACCAGGACTAACATATACATCAATTAAATGCTCTGCATTTGTCGCTTTGTATCCAGTTTCCTCTTCACATTCTCTGATTGCACAGTCTTTAGGATCTTCATTTTCTTCCAATAGACCAGCAGGAATTTCTAGCAAGTAGTCATCCACTGCATTTCTATATTGCTTAACAAGTATAATCTTGCCTTCTTTGTCAACAGGGACTATGGCAGCAGCATTTTGATGATCTATAAAATCGTACTGGACTTCATTCCCTTTATCAGTTTTAAGAGTGTCTTTATAGCAATCTATAATATGGCTCTTATAAACTAGTTTTCTTTCAATTCTTTTTGGTTTCATCCTTTACCTCTGTAATTAATATCCATCATTATTATAGTGTGAGATCATATTATTTTTTACAAAAAAGCTCCTATCATACGATAGAAGCCTTAATTATGTTTTCATCTAGTTTTCAAGCATATTACTCAGCAGCTAGAATCTCTTTCTTATTGTAACTTCCACATGCCTTGCATACTCTATGTGGAACCATAAGTTCTCCACACTTACTGCACTTAACTAAGTTGGGAGCTGACATTTTCCAGTTTGCTCTACGGCTATCTCTTCTAGCTTTTGATGATTTATTCTTTGGGCAGATAGACATATATTACACCTCCTTAAAATTGTTAAAGATATCTCGGATACGCTCCATTCTGGGATCATATTCTGTAGTATCACAGCTACAATCTCCATCATTGAGATTATGTCCGCATTTTTTGCAAATCCCTTTGCATTCTCCACTGCATAGCAGCTTCATAGGAAAACCAATTAAGATTTCTTCGTAGATTAAAGTATCCACATTCAAATTATATTCTTCGATATAATTCGTTTCATCTAAATCTTTTGCTCGATCTTCACCTGTTAGATTAAAATCAATCTCCTTGACAAAGTGAATATCTATGGGATACTCTAAATCCTTTAAACATCTACTACAGTTTAAGATTAGAGAAATATTAGCTTTCGCTTCAATCATAACTTTTCTATTACCAAGATTAGTTATTACTAACTTCACTACATCCTTTTTAGAAAACTTATAAGCATTTCCCTGATAATCAAAGGTATCCATCTCTATGGGAGCACTGATATTTTCAACTTTATCTCTTGTACTCATTATTTCTGACAATGATATAATCATAGATTTTTCTCCGAATATTCAATGTGCATACAAGATGAATTGGCAAGCCTATTCACTTGTCATGAATAATATGAATCAAGGATAAATTGCTTTGCGCACTTCTTGTATTATACTCACTGTACTATTATTTGTCAACAAAATTATTTCACTAAGGAATAGGTCTGTTGTGCAATTGATAACTCTTCATTAGTAGGTACTACATACACCTTAACCTTAGAATCAGGTGTGGATATAAGAGCTTCCTCTCCACGAAGCTTCATCTGGCTATCCTCTAGCTTTACGCCAAGATATCCAAGATATTCACAGATCTCCCATCTCTTAAGACCGTCATTCTCTCCAACACCAGCAGTAAATACCAAAGCATCAATACCATTCATAGCTGCAACGTATGAACCGATATATTTAGCCACCCTATATACGAAAGCTTCATTTGCAACTTTAGCATTATGATTGCCTGCAACCTCTGCTTTATATACGTCTCTAAAATCACTTGATATCTCTGACATACCTAGCATACCAGATTGTTTGTTAAGTATATCTAATACCTCATCAACTGATTTCTTTTCCTTGTTAGCAATATATTGAACAACACCAGCATCTATATCACCACTTCTTGTTCCCATGATAAGGCCTTCAAGTGGAGTAAGTCCCATACTTGTATCTACACATTTACCATTTACTACAGCACTTATACTTGCCCCGTTACCTAGATGAGCAACTATTATCTTAGAATTGTTTGGATCAAGTCCTGATATTTCTAATGTTCTCTTTGAAACGTAGCTATGACTGGTTCCATGGAAGCCATATCTTCTTATACCATACTTTTCGTAATATTCGTTAGGAATCGCATATCTATATGCTTTCTCAGGCATTGTCTGGTGAAATGCTGTATCAAAGACTGCAACCTGAGGAATTCCTGGCATAGCCGCTTCACAAGCTTTGATTCCTGTTAAGTTAGGAGGATTATGAAGAGGTCCTAAGTCAAAGCATTCCTCAATAACCTTCTTAACATTTTCGTCAATTAGTACTGGGTCGCTATAATATTTACTTCCGTGCAGTACTCTATGACCAACAGCAGAAATCTCACTGATGTCTTTAATAACACCAAACTCTTCATGTAGTAAAGCCTTCATCACCATATCAACGGCAACCTGATGGTCTTTCATTGGCTTTTCTACTACAAGCTCGTCCTTACCCTTAGGTTCATGTGTTAACTTTGACCCCTCAATACCTATTCTCTCACATATACCCTTAGCCAGAACAGCTTTGGTATCTGTATCAATTAATTGGTATTTTAATGAGGAACTTCCACAATTGATAATTAAAATATTCATCCTTCTAGTTCTCCTTATTTTATCTTATTATTAGTTAGCCTGACATTGAACAGCAGTTATTGCAATTACACCAATAATATCTTCAATTGAACATCCTCTAGAGAGATCGTTAACTGGCTTTGCAATTCCTTGAGTCATTGGGCCATAGGCCTCCGCTTTTGCCAAACGCTGAACCAATTTGTATCCTATATTACCTGCATCCAGATCAGGGAAAATAAGCACATTAGCTTTACCAGCCACATCACTGTCTGGCGCCTTTGAAGATCCAATACTTGGAACAATAGCTGCATCCAACTGTAACTCACCATCTACCTTAAGCTGTGGATCACTTTCCTTAGCAATTCTAGTAGCTTCTACAACCTTATCAACATCTGCATGTTTAGCACTTCCCATAGATGAATGTGAAAGCATAGCAACTATTGGCTCCTTGTTAACAAGTTTATTAAAGCTCTTTGCTGAGCTTACAGCAATTGCTGCTAATTCCTCAGGGGTTGGATTCTGATTAAGTCCACAGTCTCCAAATACAAACTTACCATTTTCTCCATACTCACAGTCTGGTACTACCATTAAGAAAAATGTAGAAACTAGCTTTGTTCCTGGTGCAGTCTTAAGTATCTGGAGTGATGGACGAAGTACATCTGCTGTCGAATGGCTTGCACCTGCAACCATACCATCAGCATCTCCTGCCTTAACCATGGTAACACCATAATAGAGATAGTCTTTAGTTAATAACTCCTTAGCCTTTTCAGCTGTCATTCCTTTAGCCTTACGCAGTTCAACCAAAAGATCAATGTAGGATTGAAGCTTCTCTGATTTATTAGGATCAACAATTGTTGCACCTGTAAGGTCAACTCCTAAAGACTTTGAATCTTTAGCAATTTGCTCCTCATCTCCTACAAGGATAAGATTAGCTAAACCTTCCTTTAGTGCAACCTCTGCTGCTTGTAAAGTTCTTTTGTCCTCTGATTCAGGTAGTACTATGGTTTTTTTGTTTTCCCTTGCCCTGCTTTTAATTTCATCAATAAAACCCATGATGTTTCTCCTTTCATTAGCATATCTATTTTAGATAATTACGCAACCCTTTAGTTTTGCTATTTATATATGATTAATAGTATTCTGACTCTCCAATGCCTTGCCCTTAACTGACCCTCCAGAATAATATTAATCATATATAATATGTAGATTTTGTAGTTTCGCAATTACCTAGCATATCTATTGTAATTAGTATGTACCTTTTGTACCAAACCCCACCCTTGATTATAAAACACTTTAGATTTTGATACAAGTCTATTTTAAACTAATCTAATAGTTTATGGAGTAATTGACAGATTTTTTATATAATGCTATTATCAGCACATAAAATAATGGTGGAGATGGCATATGAAAGTAGTTGGTCTAGTTACTGAATACAATCCGTTTCATAACGGGCACAAATATCATATTGAAGCAGCCAAAAAGGCAACCGGGGCTGACTTTGCGATAATAGTAATGAGCGGGAACTTTGTTCAAAGAGGAAGCCCTGCAATTATTGATAAGTACTCCAGAACCAGGATGGCACTTCAAAACGGTGCTGATCTTGTTCTAGAGCTTCCTGTCTGCTATGCAACTGCTAGTGCTGAGTACTTTGGTCTTGGTGCGGTCTCTCTTCTGGATAAGCTAGATATCGTTGATGACTTATGCTTTGGTAGTGAATTAGGAGATCTTGCTCCTTTAACTAGGATTGCAGATATTCTTAGTAAAAAGCCAAAAGAATTAGAAATCCTTATAAGAAGGTTCATCAATAAAGGTAACTCCTTTCCGGTGGCAAGAGAAAAAGCCTTTAGGGAATATCTTACTTCATTAGGTGACTCAGATACCTTCGAAGCAGATGAGCTTTCAACTATTTTATCCAAGCCTAATAATATTCTTGGTATTGAATATATTAAGGCTCTTATTACCATTGCCTCTTCCATTAATCCTAGATCAATAAAACGGGAAGTAGCTGGATATCATGATAAGGAATTATCCATATCTGATGAAAGTTCCTTACAGGATGGCATCAATAATAGCTCCTTAACCATCAGCTCTGCCACTGCTATACGCAAGATAATTGAAAATGCTTTAAATTCAAAGGATTTATATCCCATATGCAATAGTGTTCCCCAAGATGTCTTTGAATTATTAATCAATGAATATGGAAAAACTCATCCTATTTCTATTGATGATTTTAGCTCTCTGATTAAGTATAAATTAATCGTAGAAAGCAAGGAAGACTTGTCTAGTTATTTAGATATATCAAAAGACTTTGCCGATAGAATCGGAAATCTATCAGACACTCATATGTCTATAAAGGAATTGGCTAATAAACTAAAATCAAAAAATCTTACTATGACCAGGGTCAACAGAGCCTTAATTCACTCCTTGCTTAATATTCGTAAAGATAACTTTGATGAATATAATAAAAATGGCTATACCCAATACGCCAGAGTTCTAGGTATAAAAAAAGAAAGCTCCCAGCTACTGCGCAAAATAACAGATGCTGGAAGAATTCCTGTAATCACTAAAGTATCGGATGCAAGAAAGGAATTATCTCCTCTTGCCATGAACATGTTATCTGAGGATATCTTTGCTGCCCACTTATATAACCAAGCTGTATATGAAAAATACGGAGTTTCCCTAGCCAATGAATATAAGAGAGGAATTGTTATAATGTAAAGTACAAATGCCTCCCCAGCTTTAAATTAGGGAGGCATTAATATTTAATTCATCTTACCTATTCTTCCATTAACTCTTCCATCTGATCAAGTAGTTCAGAGAATAACTTAAGGGCTTGGTTAACTGGTTCTTTCGTACTCATGTCAACTCCAGCTTTCTTAAGAAGTTCAATCGGATAGTCTGAGCTACCACTGCTTAAGAAGTTAATATAATCATCTACCGCAGGCTTACCTTCATTAAGAATTCTTCTTGATAGGGCTATGGCTGCTGAATATCCTGTAGCATACTGATAGACGTAAAATGCATTGTAGAAATGAGGTATTCTTGCCCATTCCATATCAATCTCTGAATCTATTACTACATCATCACCAAAGTAGAGTTTATTAAGATCATGATATATCTTACATAGGTTGTCGGCTGTAAGGCTTTCTCCTTGCTCAACCATTCTGTGAGTTATCATCTCAAACTCAGCAAACATGGTCTGGCGGAATAAGGTTCCTTTGAATTTATCTAGGAAATGATTTATCAGGTAAGCCTTTTCCTTTTTATCCTTTGTGTTCTTTAACATATAGTCAATCAAAAGAGATTCATTACATGTGGAAGCCACTTCTGCCACAAATATTCTATAGCCTGCGTATACATAAGGCTGTGTCTCATCTGAATAATAGCTATGAATTGCGTGACCCATTTCATGGGCTAAGGTAAATACATTATCAAGGGTATCATTATAATTTAACAATACATATGGATGGGTACCATATGCTCCCCAGGAATATGCTCCACTACGCTTGTTCTCATTTTCATATACATCAATCCAACGATTATCATAGCCTTCTTTAAGGACTTTAGCATAGTCTTCACCTAAGGCTTCAAGTCCCTTAGCTACTATCTTCTTAGCTTCTTCAAAGGGTACTTCCATCTTAACATCGGATACCAAAGGTGCATACATATCGTACATATGAAGCTCCTCTAGTCCTAGAAGCTTTTTACGAAGCTTAACATAGCGATACATGAGGTCCATATTGTCATGCACAGCAGATATAAGATTGGTATATACATCAACTGGAATGTTACCTCCATCAAGAGCCTTCTCTAATGTTGAAGAATATTTCCTTGCCTTTGCAAAGAATACCTCCTGCTTTACATTAGAGCTAAAGGAAGCGGCCAATGTGTTACGGAAGCCATTATAGGTTTTATATAATCCTTGGAATGCGTCTTTTCTTACTCTGCGATCTTCACTTTCTAACAACCTGATGTATCTGCCATGGGTGATCTGAACATCATCTCCCTCTTCGTCCTTAATCTCAGGGAAGCGAATATCTGCATTATTAAACATAGAGTAGATATTAGAGGGCCCATCAGCCATCTCACCAGCATCTGCTAATAATTCTTCCATCTCCCCTGACAGAATGTGTGGCTTTTGACGTAGAATATCATTAATATAAAAATTGTATAGCTTGAGATCGGCCTTATCTATTCTAAACTGACTAATTGTCTCCTCTGGAATAGATAAAATCTCAGGTGTTGCGAATGAAAGAGCGCTGTTTACTTGTACAGCAAGGGCGTTAGCCTTATTGGAAAGATCCTGATATATAGGATTGTTGGTGTCCTCATGATATTTCTGGTTTGCATAGACATAGACCCTTTCTAATAGCTTGCTTATCTCATCAGATAATTGTAGAAAACCGTACAATAACTCTGCTGATTTACCAAGTCTTCCTTGATACTCTAAAGCCTTTGGAAGCATTTGATTAATTTGATTATATTCCTTTTGCCACATATCATCTGAGGCATATAAATCCTCTATAGCCCAGGTATTCTTTTTCTCTTGTTCACTTCGTTTAATTAATTTCTTTTTATTAGACATACCCATGTCTCCTTTCAACTTTAAACATTACAAGAAAATTTGTAGTGCAATTCACTTCTTATAAATTATATATAATATAAAGAATAATCCTTAATTTTATTAATAAATTGTAGTATACATGTCTTTACATAAATGGAGCCTAGTGTGAATTAAAAAGACAATTCACACAGAAGAACCGCGAAGTCCGCACAATGGTGCTAACTCCTTGTTCTTCCAGGTTTTTGAGATGCCGCTTAAGCGGCGAATGGAGGGTGAAATGATATCTTTAACAAGAAGAAAACCAATAACACTTAACAAGCTTTTGAAGGGTTTTATCCTGATTTTTCTAATAATAATGGTATTATATCCTTCAGCTTCATTTAAAGGTGCAACTACAGGACTTTTACTGTGGTTTCATAATGTGCTTCCAAATCTGTTACCATTTATAATAGTCTCTAATCTTATAATCTCCTTAGATATCGCTGATAAGATTAGTTCTTTCTTCTTTCCTCTACTGGGAAGAATATTTAATGTATCTAAAAACGGCTGTTATCCAATAATCATTGGATTTTTATCCGGTATCCCTATGGGTGCTAAGGCCACCTCTGACCTAGTCGAAAAGGGTAAAATCAGTCATCATGAAGGTAACTTTCTTATAACTATGTGTAACAATGCAAGTCCTATGTTCATAATCGGGTACATAGCTATTTCAGCATTAAAGCTTCCCCATATCAAATATACATTATTCTTTATTATCTACATCTCTGCAATAATCAGTGCCCTTGTTAGTAGATTGATCTATAATATAGGAGTTAAAAGATCCAATAGATTTTCTTTTGTAAAGACTCAGGAGATTTACCTTCAAGACAATAGAAGGCAAAACCCTTTTTCTTTTGAAATCCTTGATAATTCTATCATGAATGGATTTGAGGTTATCACAAAAATCGGAGGATACATTATCTTATTCTCTATTATAGCCCAAATCATAAGTGAAATTGGCCCTAACACAGGTTATTTTAAGCCCATATTTATGGGGATCGTTGAGATTACAACTGGAATTAATCAAATCTGTGGTACTGGGCTAGATATTAAGACAAAAATAGTCTTGGTTGCAACACTTACCTCATTTGGTGGTTTATCCGGAATGGCACAAACAAGAAGTGTACTGGGCAACACAAGACTATCTATAGGCTATTATCTTTTTGCCAAAATAGTAAACGCTTCTATTACGTTCCTACTTACTAGCATATATGTATACTTATTAATTAACTAATCACTCTATCCCATCATAAAAAGTATCTTCATTAAAATCATAATCCGTATCATCCTCAGCTTCTTCTATATCATCATATTTGGAAGAAGCTTCTTTTTGTGCCGGATAAAGTTGATCTTGTAATTCTCTTCTATTATTACTTAAAACCTCTAAGTTCTCTCGGAGAGTTCCGATAAAACCGTCATATCTTGAACTAGCAGTTTCATAAGCTATTCCAACTACTCTTTCCACCTCAGTCAAAATGTCGTTAGAGTATGCTAAAGCACCGGTTCTAATCTGCTCAGATTCCGATATAGCATTATTACGTAAACTCTCAGCTTCCTTGGAAGCTTGCATAATCAGCTCGTTGGCCTCATAGTATGCCTGTTGCATAATCTCATGTTCATTAACAAGCTCTTTAGCTTTCTCTCTCGCCTCAACTAGAATAGCATCTGCTTTCTCTTCAGCATCTGCCATAATTGCATCCCTGTTACTAATGATTTTTTGATATCTCTTTATCTCATCAGGAGTTCTAAGTCTAAGCTCGTCCAATAAATCATAGAGCTCATCCTTTGGAACTACAACCTTTGTACTTGATAATGGCTGCATTCTACAACTCTCGACAAATTCATAAATATCCTCAATCAATTGCTCAATTCTGCTTGCTCCCATTATTAACACTCCTTATTGAACTATATTTATCGTATACAGACTGTAAAATACATTCCGGTACAAATTGTTTAATATTTCCTCCAAAACTAGCTATTTCTCTTACTGTACTTGAGCTTAGATAAGAATACTCTAGTCTAGTGTTGAAAAACACTGTATCAATATGTGGACTTAACTTATGATTGGTCTGAGCTATCTGCAATTCATATTCAAAATCAGTAATAGCTCTAAGTCCTCTTACTATAATACTTGCATTCTTTTCTTTAGCAAAATCAACTAATAACCCATCAAAAGCTTCTACCTTCATAGGGGGCAGCTCAGGGTGATCCTTTATAACTCGCTCTATAAGCTCTACCCTTTCCTCCGCATTAAACACAGGCTTCTTGCTATGATTTATCAGAACCCCTATTATTAGCATATCAACAAGACTTGACGCTCTTGTTATTATATCAAGGTGTCCCAAGGTAATTGGATCAAATGTACCTGGATATATACCTATTTTCATATAACAAACTACCCTTTCTTCATAAACTGCAGGCCTTCCACATGATCTATTTCATCTCAATAAAAACATGCTGACTTGACTTATATTCTTTTTTTCTAAACACTTGTAATCTTGTATTCTCTAAATAGGAAAAATTCGTTTTTAAAGATGTTTCTACAATAATAATAGTATTACAGTAAATTATATTAGAATTCTGTAGCTGAAGCAAAATCTCTTTCTCTAATAATTGATCGTAAGGTGGATCCATGAAAATCAAATCAAAAACCTTACCCTTAAGCTCCAAAGCCCGAATCCCCTTCTGAGCATCTAAAGCAAATATCTCCCCTTGCTCAGATAGCCTTGTTGTCCTAAGGTTGGCTTTAATACAATCAATTGCCATCTTATCATTCTCAACGAATGCACTATACTTGGCTCCCCTAGACAGGGCTTCAATACCAATCGCCCCACTTCCAGCAAACAAATCAAGAAAATCAGCATCAAGGATATAGGGATTCAATATATTAAATAAGGTCTCTTTTATTTTATCAGTAGTAGGTCTAGTGTCTAATCCATCCGGAGTCATTAGCTGTAATCTTCTTGCTTTACCTGCTATCACTCTCATATTGTAATCATGCCTTTCTTCACATTAATGTGAAAGATACTTGTTTTACATAAGTTTATCCTATCTATGAAATTATTTCAATAGATAATTTGGTACATACCAAAAAAACCTGAGAAGTACCCTATGCAAGCTTCTCAGGTTCCCGTACCCCTTCCCATATTTGCAAGCAAGCTTGCGTCTGAATATAATTCAGACTATGCTCACTTTGCTTTACGTAAATAATACCGAAATGCCTAAAGCACTCCGGTATTATGTAATAAAATTAATATTCTTCTATCTGTCTTCAAGTCCAACATAAGGTCTATGCTTAGATACGGACTTATATGCAGGTCTGATAATCTTTCCTGCGTTAACCAGCTCTTCAAGTCTGTGTGCTGACCAGCCAGATATTCTAGCTATAGCAAATATAGGTGTGTAAATTTCAAGTGGAAGACCAAGCATATGATAAACAAATCCACTATAGAAGTCCACATTGGCACTAACACCTTTGTAAATTTTTCTTTCTTTAGAAATAACTTCAGGAGCTATTCTCTCAACTCTTTCATAAAGTCCAAATTCTTTATTCATTCCTTTTTCTTTAGAAAGGGTCTCAACATATTTCTTTAATACATTAGCTCTAGGATCTGAGATTGAGTAAACAGCATGACCCATACCATATACCAAGCCTGACTTATCAAAAGCCTTCTTGTTAAGTATATCTGAGATATATGCAGCTATCTCCTCTTCATCCTCCCAGTCTTTTATGTTCTCTTTCATATCCTCAAACATTTTAATAACCTTAATGTTAGCTCCACCATGTTTAGGACCCTTTAATGATCCAAGGGATGCAGCCACAGTGGAATATGTGTCTGTTCCTGATGAAGTAACAACATGGGTTGTAAATGTTGAGTTATTACCACCGCCGTGTTCAGCATGAAGAACTAAAGCGATATCTAATATTTTCGCTTCCAGCTCAGTAAACTTCTTATTAGGTCTTAGCATATGAAGAATATTCTCTGCCGTTGAAAGACCTGGTTTTGGCGGATGAATAACAAGACTCTTTTGCTCATAATAATGTCTATAAGCTTGATAGCCATATACTGTTAACAATGGGAATCTAGCGATTAACTGTAATGACTGACGAAGTACATTCTCAATGGAGATATCATCTGCCTTATCATCATATGAATATAGCATCAGTACACTTCTAGCTAAGGTATTCATCATATCATGACTTGGCGCTTTCATAATAACATCTCTTACAAAGCTTTTTGGTAGCTCACGATTATTTTCCAGTAATTTAATGAAGGAGTCAAGCTCTTCCCTCTCAGGTAAATCACCGAATAAAAGGAGGTAGGTTATTTCTTCAAATCCAAAGCGATCATCTTTAATAAATCCATCAATAATACTTTCTACATTAACACCTCTGTAGAAAAGTTGACCTTCACAGGGTACATAATCATTATCTACTAAAGTATAGGATAGTATTTCAGAGATTTCTGTTAGACCTGTTAAAACACCCTTACCGCTGATATCCCTCAGGCCACGTTTTACATCATATTTGGCATATAATTCAGAGTCGATTGTATTCTTCTTACACAGATTGGCGAGTTCCATTAATTCTGGGGTGATTTCAGTATATTTGTTCATAAATAGTTCTCCTTTCATGGGCGTTGTCTCATTATACCATAAATATGACACCCTGAAAACAGCAAATTTATTAATATTAAATAAAGTGAATAAACATGCCCTATATTTTATTGATATATTTCATAACAATCAATACAACTGGCAATTTAGTGACTGTTAAAAATAATCTTCATTTGTAATTTATTTACACTTTCGTATAATTATCCTTACCCTCATATAAATATTATCTCAACTCTACAATATATGTCCCATATCCTCCATCCTCATTAACCTCTGTGGTAAAAACCACCTTCCCCATATCTCTGATCAATTGATGATTAATATAATCATACTTAACCCTTTCCAGATGACCAACATATATATACTTTATTTCATATTTCTCAATCAAATGACTTACTAACCCCTTGTCATATGAGGTGTATATCGACTCAATATCTGCTGCTCTAATATCCAACAAATCTGGGTTAGACTTCCACAGCCATTCATGGGTATGCCATCCAAGAACAGTTGGTAATCCTGTAATTACTGAAACCCTCTGATAATCTGAATAGCTGTCACCATTAGCTTCAAGAACTACTGGGCTTCCTGTCACATTCTCATTTAACCAATTGGTAGCATGATAGTCCTGAGGCATCTCCTCCTTCATAAATGCAGAGGCATCAAGTCCCTTATATCCGTCTTTGTTGAATATATTACCATACCAAGAATTCGTGGCATTGCCAACATAAAATAAGCTACTTGTGAATAATATTAGTCCTACAAGCCCTAGCTTCTTTTGTCTTCTAGTCCCACCATAGACGATTAGTCGAATAAAAAGATATCCATAGGATATGCCAAAAAGTATAAATGCTTGGTAGGTCAGTTTAAACATAGTATTAGCTCTTTTATAATCTCCTGAATATATGTCTTCAACGTATACAACTTCAGGAATCAGCACCAAACCTATGGCGCATAAACCTAATATAAGTACAAATAGATCTGGAGTATTCAGAGTTTTCATAAAATGAAAGAGCTTAAATATCCCCTGAATCTTTTCATCATCTTTGCTTTTATCAGCTTTACTATTTTCAAAGCCCTTACTCTTACAATAATTTCTCTTATAATCACCTACTAAGAAACACAGAAAGGCTATCACCATAAATATAGGTAGACCCCATAATATTATCATTTGATTTAAAGGGGTATGGGCTACAGCAAGCCTTACCTGGGTAGCTATCGTATCAAAGCTTATGGTGAAGGGAAGGCTGACCACCAATGAGCAACCCATAATAAATATTCCCTGCAATGCAGTCATCCATATAGCTTTATTCCTAAAATCATAGACAATCATATTGGTGAATAAGATTACTGCACCAGCAACAACGTAATAGATTGGGACATCCCAAAAGTTAGTGGTATGAAATAAACCTATAAAAAATCCAACAATTATTAGAGAAGGATGAAAAACCTCCCTGATAACTGTTATTTTACTGTCTTTTGCTTTGGTACGAGCTACCATCCAGCCAAACAATAATCCAATCACCGTAAGGACAAACATTATATTAATTACATGGGCATGAAGATCCCCTAATACAAAGGAATAGGAAGGAAATTCATGTATTGTTTTATCATTAGTCTCTGGATGGTAGCCTATAAACCTGGTGGCATCAGGAAACCAATATTTAGCCCCCACTTCCTCCATTCCAAAGAACTTGCGGACAGCTGGTTCTAACCATCTATATACTGGATAGTGCATATTCCCAGCCACAGCTACCCCTGCAGCTCCAAGTAGTCCACCGATTGTAGGAAGGAACTTACCACCCAACTTACCATCCTTATGATGCTTACCCTTACTTAATTGTAGCAAGACATTATAAACTAGGGAGAAAGGAAGAACAAAGGTAAAGGCTCCAACCATCATAAGCATAAGATTATATCCCTCTGATACCTTTACAAAAGAAAGCTTTGTCAAAAAGACTGCCATGTACTGTCCTACATAATAGTAATTTAGATTAGTACCAGAAAACCAAAAGTCCTGGGGAGGCATATATTCGCTTCGCATCATACTGGTCATAAATCCATAGTCCATGAATTTCTCAGTTCCATAGGCTTCTGGTTTAAAACCTCTTATGTAAACTAATAATAAGAATAGCCCTAAGAACAATAGCTCCTCAGTTAAAACGGTATATATATATTTCTTTTTGTATCTCTTAGGATTAATTACTTGTAGAACTCCTCTATTATCCTTCAAGTTCCTTTTATGGTATATAAGTATCGATCCATTGATAAGAAAACCAACAATTACTGCAATAATACAAGATGTTGATGTGAACTTCATAGTGCGAATGGTCGCAGAAAACCACATGATATATCCCGTTATAGCTATTCCTATGGTTTTAGAGAATAGATATCCTCTATCATGAAACTTGGAGAAAAGTATATTAGCCAAAGGTAGAAAAATTATTCCTAGTATCAAGATGGTCATCCACCACTTAATAAAAGGAATAAAGTCTCCCTGTAATAAAATTCTTCCCATAATCAGCAAAGCCCCTGAAATAACAATATAAGCTATTCTTTTTAACATCTTGACAACCATACCTCTCTACATTACAGATTGATTCATTCTTCTAAAGTCCTTAATCGCCTGAATTCCTATCCCAAATATTTTCTTCATATTAATTGAATTAACTCCACCCTGCCTCTGACGAAAGGTTATAGGAATGTACTTGACAGCCAGCTTCTTCTTGGCGTATATGACTGAGACCATCACGTTGGACAGATTATAATCTTTAGGTATTAGATCAATGTACTTGCGCAAAGTAGAGGCTTTCATAAGCCTAAATGGAGTATTGGCATCTGTGACTTTAACATGAAAGCATAGATAAAGAACTAGCTTTAAAACCTTTGTAACCAATACTCGGGATGCTCCATCCTTACGACCGTCTCGGTTACCTATAACCATATCATAGGAATTTCTTATCTCCCAGAAATCCCAAAACTCTTCTGGCAGTGTTTGGCCGTCAGAATCTGTCTGGAAGATGTAGTCTGCACCAGCTTCTATTGCATAATTATAGCCATAAAGAATAGTTGCCCCATGGCCGCCATTGGGTTTAGTAATCCCTACTAGCTGTTCCATCTGTCCAGAAAATTTCTGTAATATTGGATAGGTATTATCCTTGCTTCCATCATCAATAATAACTAATCTACTATCATTACCTATTCTTTCTACAATCGGGTACCATTCTTTGATTACAGCTTCAATATTAGCCTCCTCATTGTAAGCTGGAATAACAATATATAATCGGTCCATAGACCCCCTACCTTTCATACTAGCTTTAACTATTTATTATCCATCTGCTCAAAGATATCCAATGCTCGTTCAACAACAGCATCCATATTGTAATATCTGTATTCAGCTAAACGTCCAATAAATATAACCTTGCTTTCTTTATCCATTTCCTCCTGATACAGAGAAAACTGTGCCTTACAATCCTTAGTAGGGAATGGATAGTATGGCTCACCTTCAGCACATGGAAATTCCTTGCATATTGTTGTCTTTTTGTGCTCCTGCCAGGTTAGCTTCTTAAATTCGGTGATTCTAGTATAATCATAGTCATTAGGATAATTAACTACCGGCGCTTCTTGGAATTCATCCATATCATAGGTTTCAAATTCAAAATTAATACTTCTATATGAAAGCTTGCCATGTTTATAATCATAAAAATAATCAGTGGGACCAGTATATATTAATGTATCATATTTTATATCATCAATAACTTCTTTATAATCAGTATTCAGCATTATTTTAATATTTTTGCTTTTAGCCATATTCTCACACATCTTAGTGTAGCCATGCTTTGGCATTCCTTGATATGGATCGGCAAAGTATCTTGTATCCCTATTAAGTCTAATAGGGATTCTTGAAATAACTGATGTGTCCAGTTCAGCAGGGTCTATACCCCACTGCTTTTTAGTATAGCTTTCAAATATTTTTTCATAAATATCTTGCCCTACTTTACTTAAGGCAACATCCTTACTGGTCTTTATTTCTTCGATATCCTCTGCCTGCTTATGAAGAAATTCTTCCACCTCGAATACATTAAGATTTAAATTATACAGCTTATTGATAGTCTCAACCGTAATAGGCATGGGTACAAGATTACCATCTACATAGGTCAAAACTCTGTGCCAGAAATCATTCCACTGAGTAAATTCACTAAGGTATTGGTATACCTTTTCACTTTTCGTATGAAAAATATGAGGTCCATAATTATGAATTAATATTCCATCCTCATTATATGAATCATATATATTGCCTCCTATATGATTTCTTTTCTCGATAACTAGGACCTTCTCATTCCATACATTGGCAATTCTTTCAGCCATAGTAAGCCCCGCAAGACCAGCCCCAACAATTACGTATTTAAATTCCATCTTACTACCTCTTTTCTTATTCTTATACATTCCAAGGATGAAATGCTTTATTATTAATTTACTATAAGCACATTATTACTTGTATAATCATTAATGAGTAGCCGGGTGTCATATATTGAAATCTTCCAGTCACCCTCTCCTTGCGTATAGACACTTATATAAGTATTTCTAATATTTTCTTCATTTAAGCTATAATCCAAACTATATCTATTATCATGATCAACAATTATAAATCTAATATTGTTCTTCTTAACCAATCTGTCCAATTCACTAGGACTAGAGGCTTCATACATTTGCTTAACCATACTATCTCTATACATAGTATCGTATCCAGCTGACCAGCCAAAATATTGCCAGCCTTGATAAAGCATGGCTCCTCCTAGAACAACTTGGTTAATTGAATAATTGGAAGTTAAAAATATATCTTTAGAAACACTATTCTCATCAATCCATTTAGTAAGGGGATCTTCTAAGTCTAGTACAATTGAATTTTCAGGTGTATTCTTCTTAACTACTGTCATAAAATCATATATTCCTGTTGCAGTCAGGGCAATTATCAAGGCAAATCCAGCAAGTCTAACTACCCATTCCCCTCTTTCAAGAATCTTTATCACTAAATCTGCTGCATATATCCCTAAGAGAATACAGCTTAACATAATGTACTTATGATTAACCGTAACATCAACTGTTAAGGATACTGTAAAGGCGAATATCAAAGGTAATGTAAAGGCAAGCATTATATGTCTATCAACAAACCCTTGTAAGCAAAATCCTACTAATAGGACTAATGGTAGGATCCCTAACAGCCTTTCTAAATATGAGGCCACTCCAAAGATTGTCTTATTCTCTGCTATAAAACCGAATAAATATTCAAAACCAACTGCAGAACCATCAATAAAGAAGCTGGTTTGAAGCAAGGCAATTACAATAGTTATAATAGCCAGTATTGCAAACTCTAATCGATGTTTTGCAATGATTGCAACGATAAATAATACTAAAAGGCATCCTATAACTGCTGAACCATGAAAAAAGGATAAGCTTCCAAGAAGAATTCCTGATACTACAGAATATCGTAGGTTGTCTACCTCCCATCCTTCTTTTGAAAAAAATATATATTCTATAAGGGTTCCAAAATTAATCTTAGTTTTTTCTTTCCCATCTTTTAGCCATGCAGCTAAATTCTTTATGGTTTCATTCATTCCATAGGCTCTTCCTAGAAATAGAATGATGATAAAAAATATCAGCCCCAAGCCAAAAGCCAGATGTCTCTGATTAGCATATACATTAAGGTTCCATAATCCCCAGTCCTCATGGGGTGTTTCACCGATAAATGCAGTATTCTCATTAAGAGCTTGAATAACTCCAGTTCCTTTAGGAACCTGTGATAAAAAAGTAAAAAGGGCTTTAGAACTACGAAAGGCAAAAAACAGACAAGCAAGTATTCCTACACCTATCTTTCCTGTTATCTTAAGGGCTAATAGATATAGAAGAAGAAATGCAGAGATAAAGCTTAATATACTAGGTATATTAAAGGCATAATCTATTCTAAGTCCAAGATACTCTAAGTTTCCCACTAGAAATTGAAACATAAAATGATACTTAATATCGCTTCCAGCATAGTGGGAATATGATGTAGGAAAGTTGTTACCATAGGAAAACGAGCGTATCATTCCTATATGAGGTGAGAAATCGCTAAATACTGATACTCCCACATAAAGATCTCCATCCTTAATAAAAAAGGTTCTCCACATCAATATAAAGGCTAATGCTGTAATTCCTAGAAGTAAGACCAACTCAATATTTCGCACCTTTTCATCATCACATATTAAAGACATATCATTACTTAATTTCTTAATTTTATTAGTTGATGTACTTTCTCTAGATACTTCTCCTTTTTTATTCCCAGCAATTAGAGAAACAATGATAATAATTGTCGTAAGTGGGATAATAACCCCATTGGCATATAGCAAGGGTTCTTCCATACGATTGAATATATATGCTGTAATATAGGTAGCCCAAGTCATAGCAAGGGTTCCTATGATAAACCAAACTGGAAATAACATAAGATATGGACTAAAACATATCTTCTGCTTATTATAAGAGCTTTTGGTAATCTGAACCAGATCTGGATACCCATAACTGCATATCACCCAACCAAGTGAAAAACATAGGATAAGATACAATATCCCTATCATTTATTTTCACCACCCTTAATGGATTTAGCTATAAAATATCTAGGTCTTCCCTTCACTTCCTGATAAATCTTTGTTAAATATATTCCTATAATACCAAGGCTTACCATCACTGAACTTCCGATTATCAATAACAAGAGTATTACTGTAGTAAACCCATCAGTAGCTCTTCCACTAAACTTCATATAAAGAGTTTGAACCCCCAAAAAGAATGTGGCTACTAGCATTAACAACCCTAGAATTGTAATACAGTGTAATGGAACAGAGGTAAAAGAAGTAATTGCATTAACTGCCAACCTAAGTAGTTTATATGGAGACCATTTGGTCTTACCCTTCACCCTTTTAGCCACATCAAAGCTTATCTTTTTACAGTCAAAACCTACCCAAGAGGTCATCCCTCTAAAAAACGTGGTTTTTTCAGGCATCTCCTTCCAAGCTTCCACTACCTTTCTATCCATTAGCTTGTAGTCAGAGGCTCTTTCTAGATCAATATCAGCGGTCTTCAAAAGAATATAGTAGAAAAGTTTAGCCATCCCATGGTATATAGGATTTTCCTTACCTCTAGAGTTTTTTATCCCCTCCACAACATCATATCCTTCTTCTCTCCAGATTCTAACCATCTCTGGTATCAGTTCTGGTGGGTGCTGCAAGTCAGCATCCATAGTAAGAAGCATATCACCATTTCCATGATCCATCCCAGCACAAAGAGCTGCTTCCTTACCAAAATTTCTACTTAATCTTAAAACAGTAACCTTATCATTGGAGGATGCCAGGCTTTTAAGCTCCTCCCAGGTATTATCCCTTGAGCCGTCATCAACTATTATAAATTCATAGGGTATCTTATTATCAATAAGTATTTTTTCTATTACACCTATGGAGCTTTTTATATGGCTCCCCTCTTGGAATGCGGGAATAACTATAGATAGTAGGGATTCACTTGATCTATTTGTATTAACCCTTTGACTTGTTGTTTCCATATATCACCTCTTAAATGTCCACGAATAAGCAGATTAGAACTATCCTTTAATCTATAAAGTATTGGTCTGATTGAGTATCTTATCCTCAAGCAGAGGATTATCCATGAATATCTTTTCTATCTCTTCATCCTCTAGACTTTTTACCGCTTCTGCTGCCGCCTTAAGGTGTTCCACATCAGTAAATATATCTGCCATCTTAAATTCTAGAGTACCACTCTGTCTAATTCCAAATATATCTCCAGGACCTCTAAGCCTCAAATCCTCACCAGCAATAAAAAAACCATCATTAGATTTATTAAGTATCTGTAAGCGTTCCCATGCTTCCTTAGAATTACTGTCACAGACAAATATGCAGTAGGATTGAAATTCTCCTCGACCAACACGACCCCTAAGCTGGTGAAGCTGTGCCAGTCCAAATCTTTGGGCATTCTCAACCATCATAACTGTTGCATTAGGTACATTAACACCCACTTCAACTACAGTTGTTGAAACTAGTACATCAATATTACCTTCAGCAAATTCCTCCATAACACTGTTTTTTTCCTTGGGCTTCATCTTTCCATGGAGGTACTCTACTTTAACACTAGGGGATAGGGCATCCCTTAAGGTTTCTGTATAGTCAATAACATTCTCAGCCTCCATCATTTCACTTTCCTCTACCATAGGACATATAACATAGGCTTGTCTTCCCATAGCCACCTGCTTATCTATAAAGCGATAGGAATTGGGTCTATAATTAGTACCCACAACTGTATTTTTAATTGGCATCCTTTCAGCAGGAAGCTCATCAACTATGGAAATATCTAAATCTCCGTATATTATTATTGCTAAGGTTCGTGGAATTGGTGTCGCACTCATAACTAGTACATGGGGCTGACCACCTTTATCCATCAAGGCTTCCCTTTGCTTAACACCAAATCTATGCTGTTCATCAGTAACCACAAGTCCAAGATTATCATATTCAACCTTTTCTTGTATTAAGGCATGAGTTCCAATAATTATATCCACTTCATGGTTCTTAATCCTTTCATAGGCCTCCCGCTTTTCTTTGGCGGTCATAGAGCCCACAAGAAGACATATGGAAACATCAAACTTACTTAAGGTATCCTTAAGAGACTTATAATGCTGTTTAGCTAAAACCTCAGTAGGAACCATCATACTTCCCTGATAACCACTCTTCACAGTCATCATAAGGGCAAGAATAGCGAGGACTGTCTTACCAGATCCTACATCACCTTGAACCAAGCGATTCATACTATAATCACTGCTCAAATCCTTCTTTATCTCATCCCATACCCTTAGCTGCGCTTTTGTTAAAGAATATGGAAAGCTAGCAATCAGTTGTTCACATTCTGATACTTCCTTCATTACATACTCTGTTTTTTCCTTAGATTTCTTCTCCTTAAGGTGCCTAAGTGCCAGGGAATAGAGGAAAAATTCGTCAAACACTACTCTCTGTCTGGCCTTTAGCATGGAGTCTCTATCTTTTGGAAAATGTATTTCTTTAATTGCCTTTGTTCTATCAAGGAGATTATATTCCTTTGATATTTTCTTAGGAATATAGTCTTTGGCAAATTCCAAATCCTTAAGAGCTAGTCCTATGGACTTTGTTATAGAATTATTAGTAAGCCCTTCAGTGAGAGGATATATAGGTTGTAAAACATTGAGAAGCTTATAGTATTCTTGTTTTTCATAAATCTTAGGTTGCTCAATAACAAGGACACCATTTTTACGGGATACCTTTCCACGAAAAATATAACGAAATCCCATCCTTAAGGTTTTCTGTAAAAAGGGCATGTTAAACCAGGTTAGATTAATGATACCATACGAATCCTTAACCTTTGCATTAGTAATCTGAAGATGGCGAACTCTTCTCCCAGTCGGGCTGTTAACCAAGGTTGCCTCAATTGTATTAACTTCACCCTCCCGAAGGTCACTTATGGGGATTGGCTTTTGAAACTGTTCATAGCTTCTTGGATAATGCTCTATTAAGTCTTGAACAGTTACAATACCAATCTTGTTAAGTATCTTCTCAGTTTTATCCCCTATTCCCTTTATTACACTTACTCTATCATCATACTTCAACTACATACCATGCCTTTCATCGGTGTGAACTTAGTTCACACTAACCTGTAAACTTTATAGATAATAATCTCTGATTTTATGTTTCGTAGAGCACAATATTTTTCAAACCATTCACCTCAGAAAGCTTGTATATATATGCTCCCATTAAACCCATTATACTCCATAATTAGAAATAGGAAAAGATTAAAAGCTTAGTCCAATCTCCCATTCTATCTTCTTATCATTAAGTCGATACTTCTCTTTAAGCTCCGGTCCACAGCTGTTAGAGCCTATTCCACTGTTTTTATAATCTAAGCATAAGGTAATATAATCTGCTTCCTCCAGCTCATAATTATGCTTCTTCTTATCTAGCTCCTCAATAGTGTAGTAAGAAGCGTTAAAGCTTATAGGTTTCTTACCATAGGCTGACATGGTGTTAGTTCCGTCTGAGAGCTTAACATAGGCACAATAATTATGGCTTCCATTTTCCTGTGGGAAGATATAATCCTCATGAAGTTCTTCTACAGTTGTAGAGAAGAGATCAATGTAATTACTCTGATGCTTATCAATATAGCTTTCATTAGGACCATAGCCGTAATACTCTACATTCTTAAATTCTTTTGGCACTCCCATTCTAAGGCCGAACCTCGGTAAAAATGGAAATAGCTCATTGTCAAAACTACCACTAAATGAAAGCCTAACGGCTCCATTATTAAGGACATGCCATATAACCTTTCCTTCAATGAAGTTTTTAAGGTAGGTTGCCCCAAAGGATAAGTCGCTTGATATAATTACTTCATGATCTTTATTGGTTACCTTAGATTTATATACTCTAGTTAACATTCTGTCATATCCGACATCCCGCCAGCTATGGATAATATTTCTATCATTATCAGTAGGAGCCCTAAACACATTAAACTCCATAGGCCTTTTCAGGTAATCAATATCATTTTTACTTATTCTAATAAAGCATCCTTTGATTTTTGAGAATTCATAACTAAATCCACAGCCTTTAATAAATATCCGGTCTTTATCCTCATGGACAGCCAATTTATTAACAGCTGTATCCTTACCTATACTAGGAGCTATGATTTCTTCAGGTATAGAACATTCCTCATGTATTTTAATTTGATCAAACCCAAGAATATTGCCCCCCTTGGTGAGCAGGTCATCCTCCTTCTGTATATACTCAAGCTTTAGATACACATTACCTTCTTTTAATTCAGGTATATCAACATGTATTTCTTTAGATTTATGGGGTTTAATATCTATATCTTTAATAATACCTTCAGTGATAAGTACTCCGTTTTGTTTAAGCTCATAGCGAATAATGGCTAAATCTTTAATATTAACAAAGTCTAGTTTATTTTCTAAAACTATTTTATTATCCTTATGACTGAATTTTTTCGCTCTTATAGGTCGAAGAACATTCTTATATTCCAGTAAGCCTGTGTGGATCCTTCTATCTGGATATACCAATCCATCCATGCAGAAATTACCGTCATGAGGGAACTCACCAGAGTCACCACCATAATAGAACATTTCCTTACCATTATCAGCTTTACCCATATATATTCCGTGGTCGCACCATTCCCATATATAGCCTCCACAATAGTTGGAATACTTATATATCTGCTCCATATTATCTTCTATATCACCAGGTCCATTACCCATTGCATGGCAAAATTCACAGTGGATAAATGGCTTTTCATTATCTTTATTCTCGCAATACTCCTTCACCCATTCTGTTGTGGCATACATCCTACTTACCACATCAAGAGGTGATGTATCATGTTCCTGCCAATCCTGCCAAGTATTACTTTCATAATGAAGTAGTCTAGTAGGATCATAGCTTTTAACCCATTTACCAGCCTCTACAAAATTATCTCCATAACCACTTTCATTGCCCAGAGACCAAAATATTATACTAGTTCTGTTCTTATCCCTTATAACATTCCTCTGAACTCGATCAAGAATAGCTTCCTTAAACCTTTTATCCTTAGCAAGTAATGAAATGGAATCTTTAGTTGAATTTCTATCTGCTTCACTACAACCATGGGATTCTATATCTGACTCCCCTACTACATAAAAGCCATACTTATCACATAACTCTAAGAACCATGGTGAATTAGGATAATGGGCTGTTCTGATAGCATTAATATTGTGCTCCTTCATAAGCCTTAGGTCTACCATGGCATGTTCCTTACTGATAGCAGCTCCAGTATAGGGGCTACTATCATGGCGATTGACCCCTTTTATTTTGATAGGTGTATTATTAAGTAATACTACCCCCTTTTCTACAGAAATCTTTCTTACTCCGAAGTCTTGCTTTATACTCTCTTCCTTAGTCTTAAACTCTACCTGGTATTGATAAGGTAGTTCAGCATTCCAAAGAATTGGTTTTATAAGCTCATACTTGAATTTATTATCCATAGCAATTCCTGAATAAATCAGCTTCCCATTACCATCTCTGATTATACAATCAATCATAGGATCCCCAATCACTTCAAAATCCACAGTAATCATAGCACTAGTTAATGATTTATTAAGCTGAGTTCTAAGGGTATAATCTCGAATAAAGCTCTTGGGTCTTTTTAAGATATATACATCTCTAAAGATACCTGACAGTCTAAACTTGTCCTGATCTTCAAGATAACTTCCATCACACCACTTTAATACCAATACATATATTGTGTTATCACCTTCACATATCACATTGGTTATGTCAAACTCACTAGTGGAATGTGATACCTGACTATAGCCGACAAACTTATTATTAATCCATAGATAAAAACAAGAATCAACCCCTTCAAAATTAAGATAGAGTTTATGCTCAGTTTCTTCTTTAGAAAAAGTTACATTCTTAATATATAAACCACAAGGATTATCAACTGGTACATATGGTGGATCAAATGGAAATGGATATTTGACATTGGTGTATTGATGATTATCATAGCCGAAGAACTGCCAGCTTGATGGAACCACAATATTATCAAGATTATCTAAGTCAAGTTTATCAGTAAGAAAATCTTCAGCCTCATTAATACTTTGATAGTATTTAAACTTCCAATCTCCATTTAACATCTCTCTCATTTCATTTCCATGAAGATCATGGGGGATGTAATAGGCACGATTATCCATAGTACCTACATGTAAGACATCCGGGTTCTCATGATAAAATTCAAAATTCATAGCTCTTCACTCCATTTTCTATTAATTATGTAGGTCTATATTATTTTGATTATAAGATTGTCTTATAATTGCATCTCATATATTGTTTCTATTCTATTATGTAAATTATTACATCTGCAAATATAACTATATACTGTATCTAGCTATTTCGCAAGATTAAACCTATGAATAAAATTCTTAAAAAAAGTCCTTGACAGAATAAACCAAATTGTGTATCATTGTATTAGTCACTTAATACAGTAGTACAGAATATGTTCTGAAAGGAGTTGTTATAATGGAATGGGAATTAAGTTCCGATAGACCGATCTATATACAGCTTATCGAGCAATTGCAGGCAGCAATTATCGCCGGCAACCTAAGCCCAGGTGATAAGATACCATCTGTCAGAGATTTAGCTTCAGAGGCACAGGTAAATCCTAATACCATGCAGAAGGCTTTGGCTGAGCTTGAACGAAATGGGCTCTTATACACCGAACGTACCAGTGGACGATATATAACATCTGATAAGGAGTTAATCATGAAGCTAAAAAAACAATCAGCTAAATCTCAAATCCAAGAATTTATTGAGAAAATGAAGCTTATGGGATTTCAACCAGAAGAAACATTGGCTTTAATCGAAGAAACAATAAAAGATAAGTAATTTATAATAAGAAAGAAAATTCTAGATAGCGTATACAGTCTATAAGGAAAGGAATGATTATTAATATGAATACAATACTTGAATGTAATCAGATCACTAAGAGATATTCTAGTCTTACTGCTCTTACTAGTGTAAATCTCTCCTTGGGTAGGGGGAAAGTAATTGGATTACTAGGACCAAATGGTAGTGGTAAAACTACTTTAATTAAGATAATTAATGGACTATTAGTTCCAAACGAGGGAACTCTTTTGGTCAATGGTCAAAAACCTGGACCGGAAACCAAGAAAATAGTTTCATATCTTCCAGATAAATCCTATCTTCCAGATTGGATGAAGGTAAAGGATGCTATAAACATGTATCAGGATTTCTATGAGAACTTTAATAAGAACAAAGCTTATGAAATGCTAAAGCGACTTGATCTTGACCCAAACCGTAAGCTTAAATCCCTTTCTAAAGGTACCAAAGAGAAGGTTCAATTAATTCTGGTTATGAGTCGTGATGCAGACCTTTATTGTCTTGACGAGCCAATAGGTGGAGTAGATCCCGCTGCCAGAGATTATATATTAAATACAATAATAACTAATTATAATGAGAACTCTACTGTACTTATCTCTACTCATTTAATAGCTGATATTGAAAATGTGCTTGATGAAGTGATTTTCATAAAAGAGGGTCATATCACATTGCATAATAGTGTAGATGAAATTCGAAGCCAGGAAGGTAAGTCCATAGATACATTATTTAGGGAGGTATTCAAATGCTAGGAAAATTATTAAAACATGAGCTTAGAGCAACTTCCAGATATCTTCTTCCTATATTTGCAATTCTTGCATTATTTACAGTATTAGCAAGAATAGTTCTTGGATTAGAGATATTGGATGGGGATTTTTCACTTATACCAGGGATGATTATGGTTGGATATGTAATATCTATGATTGCTATTGTAGTAGTTACTGTAGTTGTACTTATCATGCGGTTTTATAAAAATCTTACCTCTGATGAAGGATACTTAATGTTCACCCTACCAGTCAAGCCTAGCCAGTTAATTAATTCCAAGCTTATTATTGCTCTGTTCTGGAGTATCCTTAGCTTAGTCGCAGTTGTTCTTGCAATCTTAGTAGTGGTCTTAACTGAGTCTGATATGGAGACTATAATACTAGGCTTTAGACTAATCCGGGATCAAATAAGCTCAGAATTCAAGGGCTATAGTACACTATTTGTTGTTGAGCTGATCATATTAACCATCCTATCAGGAATTAATAAGATACTTCATATTTATGCTTCTATTGCCCTGGGCCAGTTATTAAATGGTCGTAGACTCCTTGGATCATTTGGTGCATATATCGGAATTACTGTTGCAATCCAAATAATTGCTACAGTTGCCCTATTAATATCAGGTAATGCAATTGATACCGTTGGTGATTTCACCACGATTCTTACCGTGCTCTTCCCAATTGTTATTATTTCTCTCTTAATATTAAACGGAATCTTCTATTTTATAACTGACTATCTGTTTAGTAAGAAGCTTAATCTAGAATAGAACCATCAATTAAGTTTTTATAGAACCATATGGATTACAACAAGCCCCTAAGATTTGTATTTTAACTAATCTTAGGGGCTCTCTATAACAATATTAATTTTATTCAGCAGATACAAGGAAGTAGTAAATTGGCTGGCCACCATATTGAACATCTACATCAATATTAGGATAATCAGAACTAACAACATCTGCTAATTCCTGTGCCACTTCCTCAGTAACCTCTTCACCATAATATAAGCTTACTAATTGTGTATCTTCATCTATTAAAGCTTTAATTAATTCAATGGTCGTATCTTTGATATTAGTACCAACAGAAAGAATGGTCTTGCCACCTAATCCCATAATGTTGCCCTGCTTAATTTCCTTGCCATCTATATTGGTGTCTCTAACGGCATAGGTTACCTGACCTGATTTTACAAACTCCATCTCTTCAATCATCTTAGCTGTATTCTCTTCAGGTGACTTTTCATAGATAAAGTTTATAAGGGCAGTTATTCCTTGAGGTATATTCTTTGACGGAATTACAATTATATTTTTATCTTCTGTTAATGCTTTTGCCTGCTCCGCTGCAAGTATTATATTGCTATTATTAGGCAGGATAAATATATTGTCTGCATTAACTTCACTAATTGCATTAAGCATATCCTCAGTACTTGGATTCATTGTCTGACCACCCTCAATCAGGTAATCAACATTAAGTCCTTTAAAAATCTCATCGATTCCTTCACCAATAGAAACAGCAATAAACCCATTTTTCTTCCTAGGTGCGTCAGGTTTTTTGCTTTCCATCTCTTGCTGCTTAGCTTGCTTCATAGCATCTTTGATTACTTTCTCATTGTGTTCTTCCCGCATATTATCGATCTTAATACTTGTAAGGGAGCCATACGTTAATGCCTGCTGTATAGCAAGACCAGGATCGTTCGTATGTACATGAACCTTTACTATATCATCATCAGAAACAACCACAATGGAATCACCTATAGAAGTAAAATAATCCTTTAAAGATAATTCTGCAGCTTTGTCAAACTTTTTATCTAACAATATGATAAATTCTGTACAGTAACCAAACTTGATATCTTCCATGGCAACCTGATCAAGATTAATATCCTTATGATCTAAGTCTTCGGCGGTTATATCAGCGTAGGAAACCTCTTTACCAAGCAAGACATCGTAGCATCCCTTAACTATTTCTATTAATCCCTGTCCACCTGAATCTACAACTCCTGCCTCCTTTAAAACTGGAAGTAGCTCTGGAGTTTGTTTTAGGACCTCATCCATATGTGCAATAACCTCTTGGCAGAAATATATCAAATCATCGGTTTCAGAAACTAGCTGAGCGGCCTTTTCTGCCCCTCCCTTAGCAACAGTTAATATAGTTCCTTCCTTAGGCTTCATAACGGCACGGTAAGCTGTCTCTGATGCCTTCTGGAAAGCATTAGCCATAATAGTTACATTAACTTCATCATAATTTTTGATTTCTTTAGTGAAACCACGAAATAGCTGGGATAATATAACTCCTGAATTTCCTCTGGCTCCTCGTAAAGATCCACCTGATATAGCTTTGGCAACCTCTTCCATAGATGAATCGGATGCAGAATTAAGTTCCTTAACAGCCGACATAATGGTTAGGGTCATATTAGTTCCTGTATCTCCATCAGGTACAGGAAATACATTTAATTCATTGATATATTCTTTTTTAGCTTCTATTCTAGCGGCTCCTGCAAGAAACATCTTTTTAAGAGTCTTTGCATTTATCGTTTTAACAACCACTGGTTTTTCCTCCTTAAATGTTGTCGAATCTTGGCTAGTCAATAACTCTTACACCTTCAACATAAATATTAATCTTTTGTACTTCAAGCCCAGAAAATTCCTCAACACTATACTTCACATTACTAATTAAATTATCTGCAACTGCTGAAATACTAACGCCATAGGAAACGATAATATGCAAATCTATTGTAATTTTATTATCTTCCAGGGTAACATTGACACCATGACTTAAATTGTCACGCATTAAAAGCTTAACAATTCCATCCTTCATATTAACAGAGGCCATTCCAACAACACCGAAGCATTCAACCGCTGCAGAACCTGCATACTTGGCTAGTACGTCATTGTCAACCGTTATCTCGCCCAATTGTGTATTCATACGTCCTTTCATATTAGCCCTCCTATCTATTATATGTTTCAACTAAATTATTAAAATATATGCTATTATTATAACCTTATTTCATTCTCCATACAATATCGATTTAATATTTCATATCATATTTCATCTCCATTTCAACTAAATAGAGATAACCTTTTACAAAGTTGCATAATATATATTACTATGATAAAGTTTGGAAGTGACTAATTTGAAGAGAATGATTGGTTTTATTCTATTCTGGATTGCAATAGGCATGACTATTATGCTATTTATAACTAGCTGGGTCCTTGCCATATGTATAATAATATTATGTCTCTTACTTGGTTACAATCTCTTCTGTAATTAATGCTTTTATGGCAAGTCCTTGCTCCTGACATTAATATCCGCAAGAAGCACACTAGGCGGGCTTCTATGATTACTGTGTCCCTGCCCAAGCTTGCTTTGCTTTCCTGCAAATAGACAAAAAAAGAGGGTGTCAAGATCCCCTGACACCCATCGTTTTTTCTTATGCGCGTTCTACTTTTCCGGATCTAAGACAGGAAGTACAAACATACATTTTACGTGCCGCCCCGTTAACTTTAACCCTGACAGATTTCACATTAGGTTTCCACATCTTATTTGATCTTCTATGAGAATGACTCACAGCAATTCCAAAGTGAGCACCTTTATCACATAATGCACATTTAGCCATCAAAAGCACCTCCTTAGATAAAATATAGAGTCACCAGACTCTACAAACAAAACTATTCTAACAGAATAAAGGTCATAATGCAAGCTATTTTTTCCTTAATACTCTAATAGAAGCCTTATTTATAACTGGTTAATTTAATTAACTATTCTTATTCATAGCGAGTCATACTTGATTGGTGTTTCAATGCCTCGTCAACTTTAGAATTTAAATTCTCATCAACATTATCATTATGTTGTTTATCCTTATCTTTCTTTGTAAATTTATTAATAATATCTGGTACCATATCTAATATCTTCGTTATGCTATCCTGGTCCTTAATATTAACAAGCTTAGACGAACCATTCTGGATTACTAAAACTGAACTAGGTATAATCTTTCCACCCATACCACCACCAGCATTATTCTTTGCATCTCCTGCAAATGCTCCAGCTCCTACACCAAAGCTCACCTCAACTAAGGGCAAGATAATTGTTCCATCATCGAACTTAACTGCATCCCCCACAACTGTCTTTGTCGTTAAAAAACTATCCATTCCCTTGAATAATGATTCTACTGTTGAATTAAAATTATTATCTGCCATCACAAAGCCTCCTTTAATAATCTCATATTTTCCCTTAGCTGTATAAATCGTCTATCTAATATAAGCTTAATCACTATTATAAGTATTGTAACTAATCTTATTCTTCCTCTTGCCATAGCATTTCCTTCGAAACGTTGATTTTCAAAATCTGGTATTATTGTAACATTTTCACCATACATACTATATAATATAGCTACTACTCCTAGTATCTGTCCTGTAGAGCAAGGATCTCCTGTACCATATATTATATTGGCTTTTATTTTTTTTGGCAATATATGTTTTAAAAACTTACGAATGTTGCCATATACAAACCTAAAGCCATCTTTATTTATCTCATCACTTAAAAAGTCTAATATCATCTTTCCTTTTCTTTTGGCCTCTGCTATAGATTGGAAGATGCCTTTTATCTTATCTATAACATTTTTGAAAAATGACTTTATCTTTGTGATAATGCTTTTAAACCTTGCAATTATCTTTTGAATAATCGTTTCTTTCTTTAGCTTAACCTCTATGCTATCATCCGTACCCTTAGGCTCTGAAGTCTCTTTTATATAAGGTGTTTCCTTAAGCACAGGGGCTGATTTCTCTGCTTCAACTGATTTCTCTGTATTATCTACTCTCTCTATATCTTCTAATCTCTCTATATCTTCTAGTTCATCTTTAATATTATTATGGTGAAAATCACTTTTTTTCTTTTTATTTATGGTTAAATTCTTTTTTCTACGAACCGGTCTTTCCTTTACAGGTCTTTCACTGTCATAGATAGGTATTCCCAATATTCTGATACGAATAAGAGGTTTTCTCTTTTCCAAGGAAAAGTATACATGAACAAAATGCAAGAACCAGCTTACTCTTGCATATAGCTGTGTCTCTTCGCCCCATCTACCATTAATTCTATAGCGTATAGGTACTAATAGAACTAGTAAAATTAATGACAAAAGAACAGCAAGCAATATTAATATTATTATGCCTATTATTTTTAAAATCAATAATACAGTGTCCATGAACTACCTCTACAGTCTATTTTTGAGATTCATATACAACTATCAGATGCTTCTATTCTTATGTAAAATATTCTCTTACCTTGAACTCACCAGTGTTTAGATATACTTCCATAAGCAATTCCTGTACCATCTCTAATGCCTCTTCTCGCCCCTTTGTTAATCCAAGAATATAAACATCGGTTCTTTGATAATAAGGAAATCTAAGTTCATTGGCATTTAATATATCAAATAGGTTGTCCCCATTGGAGGCAAAAGTAATACAAAAAACTCCATAGGTAACCTTTCGATTATCAATAGACTTAATTGTTTTATCCAATTTACTTTTCAGTTTGTCCCCAACATATAGCTTCGGTGACCAGCGTATCATAGTATCTTCCTCACCCAGATTGATAGTCATATTATTTATTACCTAAAAGTATACCACAAATTTCCATACATAATACAAACTTATTTAGTCATACCATGCATTTGCATATTAGGAACCACCCTCAATTGTGCTATCCTTGAAAGTCATACCATTTTATCGAGCAAGTTCAAAAACATCCTGACATCCTCGGACTAGTCCACTAATAGGTGGACATTATCTGCCTGATTACTTCAACGGAAGCTGCTTTCTCATAAGGATCCCTGCATTTTAACAAGCTATAACGGACATAGTCCATAACTTCAGTATGTGTATCAAAGAATACAGGCATAGTTCCAAGAATATTGGCCATAATTCCTCTTACTATCATTCTATCACTTTCAGAGAAGAGCTTAGTCAAGTCTTCTTCTAGCTTGTCTGCTTCCGCAAAAATCATATTATCATCTAGAGTATTATCATTAAGCTCATCATCTAGATCAATAAAAATACTGTCTGACTGTAGTTTCTTAGCCCGAAGTAAGGTATTAAGAGTAGGCTCAACCATAAGACTTTTAACCAGTTCTCTATGATTATAAGCCATTTCCTCTAAAGCTTCATTGGCTATCGTAAGCTCGTAAAATATGTCCTCCTGAATTCCTTCTAGCTCTCCTAGAAGGGCCTCAACATCCACAGGAACTTCTTTACTATTCTTTAGCTCAAATAAAGTATTAATCTCTGTTAATATAGTATTAATCGGACCCTTGGGTATTTTAATTGAATTATCCTCTACACCAATATATGTGGAGCAAAGTATCAAGGCATATACATGATTGATAATTTCCATCAGATCATAATATATCCGAGTCTCAAGCTTCAGAAACTCAACTACTTCATCAAGTGTTTTTCTTGTTGCCTCATATTCAGCTTCATTCATCCCCTTATAATCTAAGCCTGTTAATTTCTCTTTTACATCCCAAAGCTTCTTATAATCAGCTTCCATATCCTCAACCTGATAAATCATAGCAGTGGTTCTAAGCATATAGACATAAGTCTTTAAGGAAGATTGCTTAGCCCCTCTGTAGTTTTTGAAACTAGTCCGTAGATGCTCAAAAAACTTCTGCTTTGTCATCCTCACAGGTAATTGACCAATTACATCTAAGATCTTTGCATTAATAATATTATTTTCTTCTGTATCAAATATATATCTTAAGATATCTCGTGCAAAATCCTCATCATCAATATCAAACTCGCTGGCATCTCTAAATCTATATTCAATTCTGTTAAGTACGTATTCATATAGATTGAAAATATCAACATAAGCACTTAATTGGTTCATATGCTTCAAAACAATATTACGTATCCCATCGATTTCCCTAATAGCAAGCTCTCTGTCTATGGGTCCATCCTTTAATATATTATTCTTAATAACCATATTAACAGAATCTAATATAGTCTTAGCTTCCTTACTCCAGCCTTTGCTCTCATCTAGATAAAACTCATAAAAGCTATAATAATTCATAGTAAGATTAACACTACTATAACAATAAAAATAATCTGCTATATAATTAAACATCTTAGGGATGTTTACATCAAGATTTATTCCTTTTCTTATTTCATTGTCTATTAGTCTTATCTGCTTATTCATCAATACAACCATCCTATATTCTTTATATCTNGTTTTTACCTATTCATTATATCATAAATTGGCAGATTAGGAACTTTTCACAGTTGCTCTTATTCAAAAAATCCATGACCTTTATTCAAGCAAGCTTGTGTCTGAATGAAATTCAGACTATGTCCATGTCTTTCTTGGACTAATCTGCTTATACGTGGACATTATATCATGAAAAAGTGCCTATTACCAATAAATAATAAGCACTCTCATGTATCTCTATTAACTTTAATAATCTATGTTATTTTTTAACATGCTCATGAGTAAACAAATGCTCCATACAATACTCATAATTTCCATCACATTTGGAACAAAATCTAAACTCAAGTTGATCATCATCATGCTCTGTCTTACCACATGTAGAGCATTTGTGTCTGGCAACAACATGATGTCCATTAACGGTGGTATGATGACCAAAATTCATACCCGCTTTCATCTGTTTTCTAAACTTGGCTTTACGTTCATATTCTCTTGGGGATATTCTTCTATAATTTCTTGTGGCAAAGAAGAAAATCAAGAAATTGGCCATGGATACTATAATAGTAATAATCCCAAAGTAATTTCCCGCAACAATATTTTGAATAATATTAATAATATATACTGCCCCACTAATCATAGCTAGGTATTTCACCTTTACTGGGATTAGAAAATATATCAAAAACTGTGTATTAGGATATATTGCTGCAAATGCAAAAAACATTGATCCATATACATAATCTATAGACGGGTTTTCGGAAAAACCAGTAATTAGATAGGTGATCCAAGATGCTATAACATTAAAAAACACACCAGAAAAAAAATAGAGATTAAGTCTAAAAGCCCCCCATGCTCTTTCTAAGGAATTACCAATCATATAAAACATATAGGCTGCTAAAACTACAAACAAAAGATCTCTTATTGACACTTGTGGAATGATAAAGGTAACTAGTCTCCACACTTGTCCCCTTTTTATCATATCAAAATCCAAACTTAGAAACACCCTATAAAACAATGGAGAAATTGTGTTAATCATTAATCCAAGACCATAAAGTATAACTACATACTTCATAAGATTAGGGATCGCATATCTTCCAAATCTTCTTTCAAGTTTATTTAGTAAGTTCATATACATCCATGCCTTTCCTTGCACTAAATAAATCTGACTTATAATACCTAAACCAAATCTATTAAAATAATTTTTTCTTCTTGAAAATCACTGCAATTATAATTGTAACTAACATTGCAACTAGAGTTACTATAAGAAACCCATGGGGATGATCTCCTCCAGGGATATGAACAAAGTTCATTCCATAAAAGCTAGCTACCATAGTGGGAACTGATAAAACAATAGTTATAGCAGCTAGAAACTTCATAACAATATTCTGATTATTAGAAATAATAGAAGCAAATGCATCCATGGTTCCACTTAATATACCAGTATAAATATTAGCCATTTCGATAGCCTGTTTATTCTCGATAATCAAATCCTCAAGAAGATCCTCGTCCTCAGGATAATGCTTAATCTTCTCAAGCTTTAGCATCTTTTCGAAAACAACTTCATTAGAACGTAGGGATGTTGTAAAGTATACTAGGCTCTTCTCCAATTCAAGTAGCTCAATTAGCTCACGGTTTTGGGTAGAAATATGAAGCTTCCGTTCTACTTCCTCACTCTTTCTGTCTATAGTTCTAAGATGTTGAAGAAATGTAGAAGCATTTTTATATAGAATCTGAAGAATAAATCTTGTCTTCTTATAAGTATAGAAATTCCTTACTCTACCATCGCTAAAATAACTAAGTATGGGAGTATCCTCTAAGCAGTTTGTTATTAGATAGTTCTCAGTTAGATATATACCTAATGGAATTGTAACATAACGGTCTTTATCATTTCTTTTCTCTAAGGTAGGTATATCAACTAAGATTAAGTCATAGTTATCTTCGACTTCAATTCTTGCTCTTTCCTCTTCATCCAGTGGTGCTCGTAAATTATTAATATCAATACCTGTCACATTAGAAATATCTAATAATTCTGTAGCTGTGGGGTTAGTCAGTTTAACCCAGCATCCCTCTACTAGCTCATCTAATTTTGTCAGAGTATTCTCTGATGTAATATAAATCTCGATCATAATTACTCCTTTCCACCGCCCATATGTAGTAGAAAGGAATATAAATTCGATCTCAGTGTTCGATAGTCAACTGGATAATCGGATTCATATTGCAATCTGCTACATTGGCAGCTATAAAAATATTCAATTCTCTTGGTCGACTGCAACTACTACCCGGTCCAGCATCCATCAAAACCACATCCTTCTTTATATTATTCAACCTTATTATTTCTAGTCAAAGTTAAATTCATTATAAGTTTTTAATATACCTTTGTCAAACAAAAGATTAGGTCGACAAATTTATTGAAAAACCTCTAAACATACTTTTATTTTCACCTTTTCCAACAAATATCATATAATATTTTAAACAATTTTAACAATTCCCTAAGCCTTTTATAAGAATTAAGTCATTGAACTTCAAGATTTAGTATCGTATAATTAAGGAAGTTATTTTTTCCTGCATTTTATAGGAAATAGTGTGAAACGAAGTTTACACTGTTTTCGAGATGCCCTATAAGGGCATCATGTAGGCTTTGTGTGAACGAAGTTCACACTGTTTTCGAGATGCCTTATAAGGGCATCATGTAGATTTAGATTGAAATTTCAATATTTTTCAATTTGTTATGAGGAGAGGCATGGTTATAAGAATGACAGATAAGATGTTAGGTATTGATATTGGTTCAACTACCGTAAAGATAGTAATTATTAATAAAGATGGAGAACTGCTATTTTCTGATTATGAGCGACATTTCGCTAATATTCAGGAGACCTTGGCCCAGCTTATGAAAAAGGCAGAGAATGCCATAGGCAATATTACTGTTGCCCCAGTTATGACTGGCTCAGGTGGTCTAGCCATCTCTAAGAATATGGGTATCCCATTTGTCCAGGAGGTTATAGCTGTTTCTACAGCCTTACAGGACTACGCCCCGCATACTGATGTTGCTATCGAGTTAGGTGGTGAGGATGCAAAGATTATCTACTTTACCAATGGTATTGATCAAAGAATGAACGGCATATGCGCTGGAGGAACTGGATCTTTTATTGACCAGATGGCAAGCTTACTTAATACAGATGCCGCAGGTCTTAACGAATATGCAAAATCATACAAAACCATCTATCCTATTGCTGCTAGATGTGGTGTTTTTGCAAAATCAGATATTCAGCCTTTGATTAATGAGGGAGCAACTAAGCCAGACCTATCAATTTCTGTTTTTCAAGCTGTTGTTAATCAGACCATAAGCGGACTTGCTTGTGGTAAGCCCATCCGTGGCAACATTGCTTTTCTAGGTGGACCTTTACATTTTCTTACGGAACTTAAAAAAGCTTTTATAAGAACTCTGAACTTAACACAGGAACAAGTAATTGCGCCCGAACATTCTCACCTTTTTGCAGCAATTGGAGCAGGGATGAATTGTGACCCGGAGACAACAACAGACATTCATTCACTTTATATAAAATTATTTAATGGCATTAAGATGGATTTTGAAGTACATAGAATGGAACCTCTATTTAATGATGAAGAAGAATATGAGGTCTTTAAAGACAGGCATGCTCAGCACACCGTTAAAAAAGGAAGCTTAAAGGATTATGAGGGTAACTGCTTCCTAGGTGTTGATGCCGGTTCAACCACAACTAAAGTGGCTGTTGTTGGGGATGACGGCACCCTACTCTACTCCTTTTATAGCAATAATAATGGTAGTCCCCTAAAGACAACAATTAGAGCTATTAAGGAAATCTATGAAATCCTTCCTGAGAATGCCCATATCGTACGCTCCTGTTCAACTGGTTATGGTGAAGCTCTAGTAAAAGCAGCTCTTCTTCTAGATGAAGGTGAAGTAGAAACCGTGGCTCACTACCATGCAGCTGCATTTTTTGAGCCTGACGTAGACTGTATCCTGGATATCGGTGGTCAGGATATGAAGTGCATCAAGATAAAGAATAATACTGTAGATAATGTTCTGTTAAATGAAGCTTGCTCCTCAGGCTGTGGTTCATTTATAGAGACCTTTGCCAAATCCCTTAATTATGATGTTAAGGACTTTGCAAATGTAGCTTTATTTGCAGAAAATCCTATAGATCTAGGAACTAGGTGTACAGTATTTATGAATTCAAAGGTTAAGCAAGCGCAAAAAGAAGGTGCTACAGTTGCTGACATATCCTCAGGCCTTGCTTATTCGGTTATAAAAAATGCTTTATATAAGGTCATAAAGATTACCAATCCTAAGGATCTTGGTAATAAGATGGTTGTTCAAGGAGGTACCTTCTATAATGATGCTGTACTTCGAAGCTTTGAGCGAATCTCTGGAATTGAGGCGGTTCGTCCAGATATAGCAGGTATTATGGGTGCATTTGGTGCAGCCCTTATTGCTATGGAACACTATAGTGGTGAAGAGACTACTATGCTTACCATTGACGCCATAAATGAATTAAAATATGATACCTCTATTGCTCGCTGTGGCCGTTGTACCAATAATTGCTTGCTGACCATCAATAAGTTTACTGGTGGTAGACGATTTATTACTGGTAACAGATGTGAACGAGGAATCGGTAAAGAGAAGAATGCTGACAATATACCTAACCTTTTCGATTATAAAATGGAAAGATATTTCGGCTACCCATCCTTAACTAAGGATAAGGCCACAAGAGGA
>JGI24709J26583_10000042_pt1 | contig 81445 bp, 84 predicted proteins | sample BioPla2DNA1_FD_26583 | JGI IMG/M metagenome (IMG submission 26583) | reverse complement strand
CCAGAGGATCTTAAGTCCTCCCCCTTTGGCCGCTCGGGCACCCCTGCATACACCCAAGTGGGCGAACTTCATATATTAAGTTAACGGTCTTACTAATCGATCNTCAAATTATGTGCAATTGAATAAAGTAAAAACTATTAACCCAATATATTAAGATAAGATATTAATATAACCCTAATTATACTACTAATAAAGAATAGAGGTTGAATCATACGTGTAATCATAATTGGTGTTTAGAATGAGAATCTTAGCAGAACAATGTGGTTATTGCGGGGCATGTGTAGCGGTGTGTCCCCAAAATATTCTGGAACTATCTGATATGAAAGTCACGGTCCATGATGGGTGTGAAAAATGTGATTTCTGCCTGGTAGTTTGCCCTTTAGGGGCGATAAGGAGTTAATAAATGAAATATGATGTTGTAGTTGTAGGGGGGCGTATTGGAGGATCAAGTGCATCTTTATTTGCCTCAAAAAATGGTGCAGATGTTTTGATGATTGAAAAAAATCAAGAAATAGGAACTCCAGTACAGTGTGCTGAGGCAACAAGCTCCAGAACATTCCAAACACTGGAGATTAAACCTTCACCCAATTATATTCGTTCTGAGATAAAGGGTGCGGATATTTACGCTCCTGATGGTACTTGTGGTCATTTAGAAGGTGGATATGCAGAAGGTTTTATTTTAGAAAGAAAAATATTTGATAAAGAATTAGCAATACAAGCAGCTAATTTTGGTGCAGAAATAATGGTTAAAACTAAGGTAAAAAACCTTATAAAAAAAGAAAATAAGGTTTGTGGAGTGATTGCCAAACACATGGGTAATACTATAAAAATCAAAGCAGATCTGGTCATTGTTGCAGATGGAGTAGAATCCCAAGTAGCGCAGATGGCGGGGTTGAACACCAAACAAACTCCAAATACTCTGTGTTCATGTGCACAGTATGAAATGGTGGGTTTGAAGACAGACCCTCATTATTTAAAATTTTATTTTGGCCAACAAATAGCTCCCAAAGGTTATGCTTGGATATTCCCCAAGGGTGAAAATGTGGCCAATGTGGGAGTGGGGATTAGGAGTAACACAAAAACTGCATATCATTTTCTGAAAAAATTCGCATCCTCCTTGGATGCCACTCCAGTTGAACTAAATATTGGAGGAGTTCCAGTTTCAGGGCCTGTTGAAAAAACATACACCAATGGCCTCATGGTAGTAGGAGATGCTGCTGGACAAGTAGAACCTTTTACTGGTGGAGGCATCCACATTACGGCCCATTGTGGTAGAATTGCTGGTGAAGTAGCTGCTAAAGCTATTGAAGAGGAAAATTATTCGGATAATTTTTTGAAAAAATATGAAAAACGNTGGAGAAATGAAATAGGAAAAGATCTTAAAGATTCATTGAAATATCGTAAAATATTAGACCAACTAAGCGATGAAGAAATTAATATGTTAGCTAAATTTCTTAAAACACAAGACTTAAAATCAATATCAAAGATGTCCATGTTGGGTTTTATAAAAGAATACCCTCAATTTTTAAAACTCTTAAAGGAGATATTATAGTCAATTAAAGGCATAATTATAAACTACACCATACAAGATATTATATAGGACTGTCTTAAATTTCCGGAGAGTATTATGGTTTATAGTGATGTGGATGTTGAATATCTGGAAGAAACAAGAGATGTGGATGGACTTGTAAGACTCCTTAAGGATCAAGACTATCTCAACAGAAAGGAAGCAGTCAGAGCTCTAATGAAAGTGGGAGATGAGAGAGCTGTAGATGCACTTATTGATGCCTTGCAATATAAAACTTGGCACTCCGATTATATAATTTTAAGAGATGTTAGAGAGTATTCTGCAGAAGCGCTAGGTAGAATTAGGGACGAAAGAGCAATTGAATACTTAATTCAAGCCATAAATGAAGATCCTGATGAAGAAGTACGTTTAAAAGCAGCATGGGCTCTGGGAGAAATAGGTAGCCCCGAAGCAACAGATACGTTAATCAAGGCTTTGGAAGATGAGGATTGGAGTGTGAGAAAAACAGCTGCACAAGCTTTAGGGGTGATTGGTGACATTCGAGCAGTACCATATTTAATTGAAGCAATAAATGATGGTGATTGGCAAGTTCGTAAGTTTGCAGCAGTAGCTTTGGGAAAAATGAATGATGAAAAAGCAATCCCTATTCTTCTTGAGGCAATGGGAGATGAGGATGCTGATGTTCGTTGGAAGGCTATGCTTGCTTTGGCAAAGTTCGGTGAACGTGCAGTGAAACCCCTTATAAAAACTTTGAAAACTGCAAAATGGAGTGTTAGAGCCAGAACCGCCGAAGTTATCGGGAAAATTGGGGGAGAAGAAGCCTTAAATGCGTTAATTGGATTGCTTATTGGCAAAACAAGAGATGAAAACCGTCATGTTAGAGGGAAAGCCGCAGAAGCCCTGGGTCGGATAGGAGATGAACGAGCACTAAAAGCCCTTAGAAATGCTCAAAAAGATGAATTTGTGTTTGTAAAGGATAAAGCTGAAATAGCAATACATAAAATCCTTAGAAAACATGAAACAACACGTATATTTAATTTTGACAATGGTGAAGTGTCTTTTGATTATTCAGATCACTGGGAGATCATCAGTACCTCTGATGCCAAAAAGGTTGTTAGGGGATTATATGAAAACAATTCCATTACTTTATCACTTAATCGGAACACCAATGCGTCTGAAGTATCATCACACGAATTTGCAGAGATGTTGAAAGATGTGTTCAGAGTACAAGGCAGTAAAGTAATTGATGAAAATTATTATGAAAAATACGGGATGGGAATTTATGAAATTTATGGTGAGAACCATGATGTCGCCCCCACCAGTATTCTTATAATATCTTTTAAAAAAGGCAATTTACTGTACTACATGTGGTTTGTAGGGGATCCAACTGTTTTTGAAGACGCAGGTGAAGATATTAAAATTATGGTAGATAGTTTTTATATTTACGACTAATAATCATCAATACGTATATAAGTGAAGGGGAAATTGTTTTTGGAAAAATCTCGAAAAGCTTCATCAGATACTGTTTTTGTGTCAATTTATCAGAAAGATGGGCTTTTTTTTGCAGTCGGAGTTTATCCTGCTAGTAGAAAAATTGTTAGAATTTTTCTTCCAACATCTTGCAGGGAAACACTCTATGAACAGATTTCTCATGAATTTGCTGATTTTGAATTAACTGAAAAATATCTTCCCCTTGTTAAAGATATTTCTAAAATTTACAACGGCCAAAAAGCCAATATTAACCAAGACATTCTGGAATTATCTGTGAACAAAACAGAACCCTTGAAGGGCCCAGTTCCTAATGAATTTGATTTAAAAGTGTTGCAATCGGTTTTAAAAATCCCAAAAGGTGAAGTTAAAACCTATAAAGAAGTGGCAGAATCTTTGGACAGTAAAGCTTGGAGGGCTGTGGGCAATGCAATGGCACGAAATCCATTTCCCCTATTAATACCTTGCCACAGAGTTGTTAAGTCTGATTTAACTTTGGGTAACTATGGTGGTGGGGTAGAAATGAAAAAAAAATTGTTAAAAAATGAGGGTGTGATGATCAAAGGTTTTCGAGTCATGAAAAAATGACCATCCTCTGTTGGTATCTTAACCTTCAAAAAAAACAATAGAANAAGGATATTTTGTAATGTATGAAATAAAGATTAAATCAATTTTTTAAAATATCCAACTAAATTTTCGAATTATATGCTTTCATGGCTTCGTTAAGAACTTCAGTGTAACTAAGGTCTTTTTTAAGTTCTTCAAGGTCTTCAACAGAGAAAATCTTAAGTACATTATCTTTGCAAGCCTCAACACATGCGGGTAGTATCTGGTCTTCGGCATCAAGACATAATGTGCATTTTTGTACTGTCTTTTTTTCCTCATCAATAACCAGCATTCCCACTGGACAAGCAATCATGCATAGGCGACATAATATACAGATATCCTCATCCACTATTAGTGTACCATCTTCTTCCTGAATTGCACCTGTGGGACATATACGTGCACATGGGGCCTTATCAGGATGACATTGTAGGCAAAAAACAGGCACTGTACTGGTTTTCTTAGTCCTAGCCACCCCATGTACTTGTTTACACGCGTTGATGCAGTCTTCGCATTCACTACACCGTTGTGGGTCAATTACCATAAGAGTTTTCATATTATCACTTTTAGATTTTTCCAAAAATAAGGTTGGTGAATTCCTTATGATTTCTCCTTTATATCATCAAGGAATCCAGGTATACCTGATGAGTCCCTTGGACCAACTAAAACTTCCCATCCACTTTCATCTTCTATTTCCCCACTTACGGGTGCAGACAATCCTGGAATTATGAGTTTACGTGTTTTTACCTTATCTTCTATGCCTGTTTCTTTAATAAGGTCGGCAACAGCCTCTGCATTTAGTTGACCCCCTGCCAGAGACACGTCCACGGCTCTACCTTCAGTGTCAAGCACCAAGAGATAAGTATTGGCTTTCCCTTTTATGTCTCCTTCCACAGTATAGAAGGTTAAAGCAAAGTTGGTGGTCATTAGAACAGGAGAATTTTCATCCAAATCGCCAAATTCATAAAGACCTGGATCTACTGCTTGTGGTTTCCTTGGATCTGTGTATAAACCCTGTCTTAGAGTAAGGACAGGTATTAATTCCCATATGTCGGTTCCGTGGAATATTAATACATCCGCATATTTGTTCATGAGAATAGCAGCAATTGTAGCTTCTTTTATACCTCCTTTGATCTCATCCTTCTCATATAACCAAGTGAGTGCAGGAATACCTAGTAAAGGGAATCGGAAGTCTTCATCTCGTTCTTCAACTGCCAGTCGGCGAATCATTACGAAATTGTCTAAACTATCCCCTACACCTTCATCCACATAGGTACCTGGATCCAGCACTATGTCTTCAATCCCTTTTTCCCTTAGATTGTGGCTAATTTGTTTCATTTTTTCCAAGTCATTGGGTGCAAATACACATATAGGGCAGTTATATTCCATGGCCAGGGCAGTCATTTCTTCGATGTTAGTTTCATTTACTGCATATATGAGAGGTCTTTCGTCCCCCACTTTTTCCAAGGCTGCTTTCATGGCTTCAGGATCAAAAGAACAAAGGATCANTGGTAATTTAGTTGTTTTGAGTTTAGCTGCTGCATCGGCAAATTTTGCAGGATTTTTTGACGCATTCCGCAAAGCTATAGCGTCTAAAGTCAGTGTTTCACCTATCCTTTCAAATTCAGTTTCTTCGATTGTTTTAACCCTTTCAGTGAATTCTGCATCGCTTAAGTTGTCTGCGATATCAATTACTAATGCTGTAGGGTTGTAGTAGGTTAGCTCATAACGATATAGTACTTCATCCCCACCTATGGTTATTGTTTTATCACCAGTTCCAATGCTGATCTCTCGTACTGCAGGTGCGAGCAGTGCTTCTAACTTGTTGAATGCTTCTTCAGATAGTTCTGTGCATAATTCAAGTTGAGTTTCTTTTTCTGAAAGTTTAGTGGCAAAAGCCATACAGGATGCTTCTCCACAGGCAGCTACATCACAATCTTCGCAGTTAGTCTGGGGAAGCAATCGGTAAATATCCATTGCAGTGACTTGCATACTCATGACCTCCTTATTCAAGCTCCGTAATCCAGTTAGATATGTCTGGCACATCAGTTGTAAGNTATTCCTTNGTGAATGTCGAACCTATTTCGCTTAATAGTTGCACCGATAATGGGTGCAACATCATGAAAATGTCCACTCCACAGAGCATCATGGTAAGTCCGGTGAATATCTCCCAGATTGGTCCACGGTAGTCAGTGGGACCCCATGCATCATTTTTCATCCAAGCTTCTCTGGATCCCCATGCATTGGTGGTTCCAGAGCTCATTGGCATCTGCAAGTCCTTATCACCCTTTAGTGCCGCTAGCCTGGTTCTGGTTATAACATCAATTGAAAATTCAATACCATACCCTAATGCACAAGTAGTTGGGTCCATGACAATGTCATTTTGAGTTAATCCTTCTTTCATAAGATATTTGTTAAGAGTTTTCTGCATGTTAATGTCAGTTATTGCCCAACTTAAAACAGCATGATTATAGTCTACAGCTGCTTTGGCCACGCGTTTGTAATCTAAGTCAAGGTTAGCTGAAGCCAACAGACAACGTTCTCCTTCTGCAGCCATTGCAGCAGCTTCAAGAATAATTGGATCCTTCTGAGGATCTCCAGATCCTCCCACAACAAGGGGAACATCCACAGCTTGCAATACTTCTTCAATATCATCGGCTGCTTGTCGGGGTGTTTTGTCCATGACNTTTGGTCCGGTTCCGATTAGGTGTATGGTAACCATGTTTGCTCCGAAGTCTTTCACCGCCTTTTTGGCCCAGTCCCCAGGATGTTCCATAACATCAGAGAAATGTTCCCTTATTGGACGAGGCAATCCTGGCATAGGAATGTCAAAAACATCAAAAGTTACAACCGGTTCATGGGGTTGTGATTCTTCAAAGCGGTACAGTGCTTGTTGACCACCCAGATATACTGGTTTTCTGGAGCCAGCTCCCAGTTGTACCTCGGCAACTTCGCCAGGATAATCTTTAATTGGTGGAGCAAATTCAATAGCTTCCATTTTCATGGATTCTTGGACTGCTGCATGTTTGGTAACCACTTGTTGGGCTACTCTTTGCATTGCTGGCATAAGTTGCAGTTCTAATTCCTCAAAGTCCATTCTAAATTCATTGATCTCTATATAGTCCGTTTTTTCCAGTAGTTTAAGAAGTTGCGACATTTTATCCATATACCCACGTCCTTAATTACTTTTGATGCGAGATAATATCTTTGATACTGCCTTTACAGTATTAGATTCATTGGGAAGTTCCACTAAAGGCCTTCCTTCAATATCAAACTTAGTTACTTCTTCATCCTCATGGATTACTCCCACTATTTCCAAACCAGTTTCCTTAGCTTTTCGCAGGATTTCATCTTTAGTGTCATCCTTAACCCTGTTTAAGACCAAATACAATTCTTTAAATTTGATGTCAAGGTCATCGGCCAGTTTTCCAATCCTCTTAGCAGTGAGCATTCCTCTTTTAGATTTATCAGTGACTACTAACATTACGTCCACATTTTGAGTGGTTCGGCGGCTTAAATGTTCCAGTCCAGCCTCAGTGTCAATGATGATCACATCGTAATTGGATGATAAGTTTTCGATTATTCTACGGAGCATGTTATTCACGGCGCAATAACATCCGCTGCCTTCAGGCCTTCCCATTGCTAGGAGGTCAAATTTAGGAGTTTCAATGATTGATTCCATTATTTTATAATCAAGGATGTCCCACTTGTTCATTCCTGTAGGTATTCTTCCCTTGGCAGTGTCTTCTTTTAATTCTTCCCTCACATCTCCCACTGTTTTTTGTACATCTATTCCCAAAGATTCGGGCAAGTTACTGTCAGGATCAGCGTCTATTGCCAGAATATCTTGTTTTGTATCAGATAATGATTTGATGAGGAGGGATGAAATCAGGGTTTTCCCAGTTCCGCCTTTACCACTTACTGCAATTATCACGTTTCAGCTCCGTTACATTCTAGAAAAAATTGATCATTTTTTCTTTATGATCACCTTTTCTGCGTATACTTTAGCATTTTTGAAGATGATTTTAACTCCACCTGAAGATGGAACAGTTAATTCAGGAGCATATGCAACAGGAGCCATTGGCACCCCTTCCATTTCCATTTCATTAAATTCTTCAGGAATTTCCTCTTCAACTGTGACTTCTTCTTCAGGAACTTCTGATGAAGTGGTCTTGATTCTTTCTAAAATTGGATGTCCCTTTTCTTCTAAGAAACTTCTGATCTCTTTGATTGTAGAACCATTTTCCTCAGTAGCAATTGTGTCTCGGAGATGTTCAGGTATATAATCATCTAAAGAATCTTTAATCTCTTTTGGAAGCCAGACTATCCGTTCAAACCCACCATCTGCTTGCAAAAATTTGGGTGAACGCATGTACTCCAAGCTAAGACCAGTGAATCCTTCCACTTGTTTACCTCCAGAACATTGCCCGGCCATTGCAGAGAATGGTATTCCCAGAGGTGTTTCTCCACGGAAATCACGGTCAACTATACCAATACCGTCGAGTTCAGGGATGTAAAAGGCAACTGCCTCAAAACAGCCACAAGAAGTGTGAGGATATTCAAACACACTGTGTAAAAAAACTCTTTCAACTGTTCCTTGGGATTTTTCCATTACTACAGAGTTGACATTTGTATACTCCCCTTTAACATCATCAAGAAGGTCGCCTTTTTCAACTTCAAATATAGGGCCTTCGGGATCCATTTTTGCAGCTGCTCTGCAGTCAAACCAGTTAATAGCACCACATAATGCAGTTCTGTCTGGTGTTACCACGCAAACATGGGTGGGTGCAAATGATTGGCACATGACACAGCCGTAGAATACATCCACATCCTCATCAGAGAGTTCACGAGCTCTGGAATCCCGTTTTTGATATTCTTCCTGGGCTTTCAAAACAAATTCTTCAACTTTTGCTGGTTCTGTTAGAATACTAATAGCTATGGATTCAATCAGTGGAAATTCTTCTTTGAAGAGAATCGCAAGGGTTTTACCCAAATGTTCCAGTTTAAAACCTGCTTCAAGGGCTTCGTTACTAACACGGCACCAAATTGCGTCTCTCTGGTTGAGGTGCATAAATCCTTTTACATAGTTACTAAGTTCGTGGGTCCGTCGTTCAATAACTCCTTCCAGTTCCTTTTCCAAGTGTTCACCTTGGATTTCAATCAGAACACCGAAAGGATGAACATCTCCTTGATTCATATCACTCAATTCCGGCCCTATAACTTCAATTTTGCCATCTTCAACGTCATCCTCGACTTGTACCAATTCTGCACCCATAGATTTTGGTCCGGCAAGTTCCACAAACATATTGGCTGATCTGATACGTTCCCCCTCGTACATGGGGCTTACATCAACAGGTATATCTTCAAACATCCGATTCCTCCTTTAAACCGCCTTTATCTGCTTTTCTGATATTTAAGTTCTAAATCCAATAATTACACACAAATTTTATTTACATTCAACAATTCGCATCTTGTTTTGAACAATAATGATATTCCATGAACTAACTAACGAGTTCATCAGGCTGTACCCATCTTTTTAAGATATTTAAACCATTCTTCATCTTTCATATTGGGGAATGATGCATCTGCGTTAGAATGGAAAAATTTACAGATAGTTAAAGTTTTTAAGTGAGGTGCATAGTGTTTGAGAGTTGAAAGCCCTTGTGAACCTATGTAATATACACATCCTAAAAATATAACCAGATCATGCTGACCTTCATCATTTACACCCTTCCATTCAGGGTCTTTTAATAGATTAACTATCTCAACAACCCCATATGATGTTGGGTTAAGTCCTTTGTCATTAAATGGTTTGTATGCGTCTGCTGTGGTAACTACAGGTAGGTTCCATTTTTCTGCTATGTTACTGGCAAAACTAAGAAGAGGTTCCTCTTTTACCAAAGGCCCTAAAATAAGAAGGGGCCTTTTAGCTTTTTTGATCATAAGTTCAGCTGTTTCTGGAGTTACCAGTAAAGCCTGTTTAGGTCCTGCAATAACTGTAGGTTGATATGGTATAATTCTTTCATTTGACATTTAATCATCCCCCATTCCCATTAAAGATGGCTCTTGAGGTATTTCTCTAGGCTCCCATCCAACTTTATCCAGTATTTCTTTGACATCTTTCTTGTAGGTTATTGGAATATCTTTTTCGTTTCGGACGAATAGGTGAATATCTGGAGGCAATTCACCATAATACTTTTTATAAAGATCAATATAGTGGTTTAACTTTATTTGACGCCCTTTACCAGTGTCAGTAGGCCTTATACAAAGTTTAGCTGTCATTACAGTTGCTTCTGCCATGTTTTCTGCGGCATAGATCAGATGTTCTGGTGCAGGTTCACCATCCATAATTTTTCCAGTCCGCATATCCTTAATTTTCCAGTTTTCTTTTTTATCAGTCCTTCCCAAATATAATCGACGATATTTGGATCCATGAGGCCCTACAACTGCTGGTATTCCCCACCGGTTTACACCAGTAGCAATAGCTGCTGCTTTTTGACTGTATGCACCCCATGCAACACCACATGCACCTACCCTGTTTAATATATAATCTGCTATTTCCTCGAAATTACCTTCCAATGGTTTTTTGGCAAATATGTTGGCAATTTTTATACAAGCACCAGATATATGGGCGTTTGAAACACAAGATCCTATGTTGAGTAATCCTCTAGATTCAAAATCCCCACTGTATCTTTCATATAGGGTTTTTCCTTCGTCATCTGTGTATTCGCCAATGGACATGGCCCCACATCCCGTGGCAACCACAATATAATTACGCTCTAAAAATTCTTTTGCCATTTCAGCGACTTCTTTACCACCATCAGGATAATTAGAACAACCTACAATAGCAATAACTCCAGGAATATCGCCTAAAACTATTGGTGCTCCTACACGTCTTATTTCCACATCTTGCACTGGACCTCTTCCAGCACGGATGTTGAATTTTTCAGTCTTAGCTAGTTTTTCCCCTGCCTTGGCCAGCATGGACATGAGGGGAAGTTCTCTTTCACATTCCTGTTCACATCTACCACAGGAGTAGCATACATCGTTAAGGTAAAGTTTTTCAAATCCAGAAAAATCACCTTTTCCTGCTGCTACGACTGCCTCCATCATTGGCTTATCATTAGGGCAAACTCGGTTACACCAGCCGCATTCAGTGCATTCAAGAGCCATGTTCTGAACATCATCCAGTTCAGGTAATAATTTAAGTTTTTGTCGTTCAGGCGCTAAAATTTTAGCTACTTTGACTGATACTTCTCCAACTTTGTCAGAATCCAGTATCAAAGCTCCTTCAATCTCTTTATTTAATAGTTTAGATACAATTAAATCTGGATCTTCATCAGTCATATCTGGCAGTCCCAAACACATCTTGTCAGTAGTAGCAATAACTGCTGTGTTTTTCTTTTGAGCCTCTTCCAGAACATCAGTCCGGATACACTGCTCATCAACTATAATTACATCTGCCACTCCACTGCGAATGAATTTCAACTGCCTTGAGAGGGGACCAACTACTTTAGCCCTATCATTGTATCTGGATATGTCTATTGCAGCACAGCAAATACCACATACCTCAAAATCCTCTTCTTGCCCAGTTTCATCCAAATAGTCCATTATATTAGAACCGGGCAGAACGTTATGTCCAATACATAAGACCACTGGTTTTGTAGAGTCAATTGTGCCCACACCCATCTCCACTAAAGGAGCGTCACCGTCCCCTTTAGGCATGTTTAAGGCTACAATTTGAGCTATATCACCAACTTCACGGGCCAGATCATCCATAACTCCGGAATGAAGAGCTTTCGATTCAAAATCTAAATAACTTCCTTCTTGCCCAGTATGACATGCAGACAAGAGATGAGATAATTGTTGCTCTACGTAACTCAAAGTTTCTTCCAAGTCACTTAGATATTGAGGTTTTTTACCAATAATTGTCCTTGTGAGGGGAGCTTCAATATCTATATTTAATCCTAAATCAATAGGGAAATCTTCACCTAATTCTTCAATTAGATGGTGGACTAAATGTCTAGAATGACCTGCATGGGCCGCAGTTCCAATATTACAAGCTAAAAGAACTATACGGGCTTGTTGAGCTTTAGAATCGATTCCACAAGCTCCTTTCTTGTCAAGTAAGTCACATTTTCCGAAGGTACATAAGCAGCACATGTCACAGAAAGGTGCGTAAAATGGTTCATACCTACTAAGTAGTTTCATATCCCACGATCTTAGATCAGTGACATGAGGTTTGGGAGTGGGTCCCATTGGAGTGTCCGATTCAGGAATATCTCCTTCTTTCTCTACAACATCCCCAATGGAGATTTTTATGTTCTTGGATTTCCAAAAATCATCTTTGAACTTTTTTGCTTTAGAATTTTGTTCTGGTGCCACAACTATCACCGAATTATTAATGATTTATAATGATATTTTCAGTTTGACTAATTACAATATATATATTTTGTGCATATTTTGCCAATTAAAAAAACTATTTAATAATAATTTTAAAATTATTCATAGAAAACACCATAAAATAAAATAAACCATCTTTAATCCCATAATAGGCATTATAATAACTGGAAAATACTAGTTAGGACTGCAATTTACCTTTAAAAATTAATAAAAAGAGGATTTGTAAAAAGATTCAAACCTTGGGTTCTAATCTTTTTATCATAAATGCCATAAATGCCACTATAGCAGGGAATAAGAACAAATACATTATTAATAACAATACTGGTGGGAGAAGTGCTCCCATAACTGTAGTAGCAGCGATTAACATGACCATAAAGATAACTGGACCCAGTATAGCCACAAACATGTAGATCATAGTGAAAGAATTTAACTTCTGGGCGTAATCTTTAATTTTCATTCGCATTTCATAAGCAGTGTCATCAGCAATTACACTTAATGTTTTGGCCAGATCTCCTCCACTGCTGAGGGTTCTGGTGATCTGATGTATAGCCCGTGTTAAACCTTCAGAATCAACCCTTTCACTCATATCTACCAGGGCTTTCTCAGTAGTTTCCCCATATTTTATTTCTTCCAAAGCTCTGGCAAATTCTTCAGATAAAGGACCGTAACCAGACGTTGCCACAGAGCGCATACTGTCATGTAATCCTACCCCCGCCCTTAATTCAGTGGCCATTTGTCGTAAAGCATAAGGTATCTCTTTTGAAGCAGACGTAGAACGACCACCCATCTTGATTTTGGGCAAATAAACAATGAACATTGTCATCAAAAGAATGAGAATACCGAAAACAAGACCAATTTCAACACCGAATCCTAACAAAACGACAACTGTGAATATAACTACAAATCCGAGTACTCCCATGACCATGATCAGCCGAGGTTCCAGTCCTTGTTTTTCTTCTTCCTTAAGAAGTTCTTCTAGGGAAGCTTTCCGAACAGCAGCCTTTGCAGATTCATCCTCATCTGTTTTTGCTTTTCGGTCGTATTTCTGGTCTATAAGTTCACGGAAAATTTCGATTTCATCTTTTTCCATTCCCATCTTTTTAATGACTTTACGAGACTTTTGATCCGTAGAAACTGATTTAGCATCTCTTAATGCAGCTAAATCGGGTTCCTTAATTTCCCTTTCTTTTCTTCTGGAAGGAAGAGTTATTTTAGGTCTTTCAATATTTTTAATCTTATTTACCGGTGTTTGAACTCCCTCACTTACTTTTTGAATACCTTCACCAACTTTTTCACTGGAATTTACTGTTAAATCACCGATACGATTGAAGATCTTCTTAATACCACCAAAGACCATTGATCTCACCCTATTTTTTCTATATACATCATTATGATTATTTTTCTTTTCAATGTATTTTACTGTCTATGTTTTCCCCTATTAAATATAGTATACTACTATTTTTCAGTGTCTTACTATCTAATCTTTTCTATATCTTTAGTAAATCATTAAACAGCACCACTGCCATCTAGAGAATTCTTTCCAGCATCTCATCAGGATCCCTATAGTAACTGTTGATACATCGCCCAACTTCATCAATAGAACGAATATTATTATCAGCAAGATACTCCAAAACCAGCCTTCTTTTTTCAATTTCCTCTTCAAGCTCAGTTACGTTAATTCCGCGCATGTCTGCGATTTCACGAAGGGTTTTACTGGATATACCCACATATTCTACCTTATCTGTGGCATTATTCCACTCAAATACACGGTTAAGCTGCACATTACCTTCTTCCATCCCTACAACTTCAGCAACTTCAGTAATTCTCCGGATTGATCCACCTTCTGCACGGTACATCCTGTTTTGCATTATAATGAAGTCTAACGCGGGAATCATTATGTTTGGCACATTCATAGGAGAATTTATCAAACGTGTTATAGTTTCTCGGGCAGTGTTAGAGTGAAGTGTTCCCATTCCAGAGTGTCCTGTGTTTAGGGCTGTAAATAGTGTGATGGCCTCTGCTCCACGAACTTCACCTACAATCACTCTGTCAGGCCTTTGACGTAGTGAATTTTTGACCAAGGTATCCATGGTGAGTTCCCCTTTTCCTTCAATGTTAGGCGGTCGTGTTTCCATACGTAAAACATGAGAGTGAGGAAGTTGAAGTTCCAAAGTATCCTCAATGGTTATAATTCGCTCTTTAGGAGGTACAAATGCTCCAATAGTATTCATGGTGGTGGTTTTACCAGAACCAGTACCCCCCGCAATAATGGCGTTACATGGTTTTACACCAAGACCATCAATACAAACCCACATAAAACTTGCTAAATGAGATGACATTGTTTTAAAGTTTATTAAATCCACTATGGTGAGAGGATCTTTTCTAAACTTCCTAATGGTGAGTGTGGGTCCATCGGCAGAAACAGGAGGTAAGGTAGCATTGACCCTGGAACCATCCTTCAGACGAGCATCTAGTATAGGGGTTTGCTGATCTATACGGCGGTTTACTTGCCGGGCAATAACATCGATTATGGCTCTGACATCATCATCAGTATCAAATACAACATTAGTAACCATCATCCCAATCTTACGATGATAAACAAATACATTGCTTCCAGTACCAATAACCATTATTTCTTCTAAATCGTCATCCTTAATCATGGGGTCTAATTTTCCATAACCTAACATGACTTGTGAAATTTGAGTTGCCAGTTTTTCAACATCACGAACTCCTCTGCCTCTGAGGAATTGTTTTACTTCCCCAATAAATTGTTCCCCATCAATGTTAAATTCTTCACCTTGTGAAACTGCTACTTCCACAAGTTTCTCCCGTACTTCATTGAAAATCAGGGTTTCCTTCTCTGTAAAATGAGGAACACTCACATTATAACGGGGTACCAGTCCTTCCTCAATTATCTCCGGTTGGAAAGCTTTAGATGTTCTTTTAACCTTTTTTTTAGGTTTAGGGCGATCAGGACGTTTTGTTTCTGTCAATAAGTTATCTAAGCTAAACTTATCTTCATCCTCTTCTTCTGGAATAATGGGCTCATTTTTTTCTGGAGGTGAAGGATAATCTTCTTTAACTACTTCTTCTTCAACACCACCCTCATCTACACCTTCATCTTCAGAACCAAATTCTCCTAGAAGATCCTTGAGTATTTCCTTTCGTTTGTCTTTCATTTTCTCACAAACAATATCAATCAATTTATAATCTTAATGGTATTTATGTGTCATAACAAATATTTAAGCATATGGACATTAAGTGCAGATGCAAACACGATTGTATAACACCCCCAGATGAAATCTTAGAAAAAATAGAATCAAGATATTATCCCTGTAAAAACTGCCCTGAATTGAGTTTAAAGAAGTTTAAACCATTAGTTGAACAATTAAATCTAGATCAGCGAATCGATGAAAATTGGGGAAAATGTAATTGTGGCCGAAGACACCTTGATTTGGTTGTGGCCCATATCCTAACCATTATGCAGGAAGAAGGTATTAAGGATGAAAAATCCACACTTAGAGAAACTTGTGTTCCACTCATTACTCCTGCATATCCACTTAGTAATGCCCCCTATCTCCCTGAAAATAGTTTAATTATTTTATCTTCTGAAATTAACACGAAAATTGCAAAAAGAATATTAAATGAGGTTCCTGAAGTTAAAGGAGTTCTTAAAGGAGATATGAAAGATACTGTTGGAATAAAAGACGCTCAATCAAACCCCAAAGTATATGAACTTCTGGCTGGTTGCGATATGCGTTCTGATGTGGTTCAAACTCCTTTTGGCCCTATATTCATCTACAAATATCAGGGAGAGATACATGTAGAATTTCCTAAACCCTCATCACCAAAAATCTCAAAATTGAAAAAAGTCATGGAAAAATATGAGGATCCTAAAATTCTAGATTGCACATGCGGTCCAGGAACATTGGGAATAGCTGCTCTTAAAGGAGGGGCAAAAAGAGTGGTTTTTAACGACATATGGTATCCTGCAGCTTACATTACATCTCTTAATCTAGAAATTAATGGATTTTCTGCGGAATTAACCGATCGTAAGGAGAATTTAGTAGCAACAGGGAAATATTGGGATGTTTACTGTTTAGATGTTAAGGAATTAGGATCTATTTTAAATGAGAAATTCGATATTTGTCTGGTGGACACCTTTCCAGGAGTTGATACCAATTACTTTGAAGCATCTATCCGTGAGATTTGTGGAGAAATAATCATAATATAAACATATTAATTTATTTAAACAAAAAAAATGCCTTGTTTTTAAATTTAACTTCTTAAAAATCAATGCCACGTTATTTAAACAAATCCGGTGTAAACCACAATGGCTGGCACAATAAGAACACCCATTAAGTGAGATTTATTTATATCCAGATAATGGGGTAATAGTCCCATTGAGATTGCTGTTATATAAATCAAAAGAATAAAAATCAAATTTGAACCTTCCATAAATCCGAAAAAAACAACTAAAAAACTCATAAAACAAATAACAGACAAATTAATCTTTTCATAGTTTATTTTTTGCATTGAATTACTAAACCAGTCCCCTAACTTTATACAAAACACCAATGAAATAGATACTGCTGTGATTGCAGAAAAAATCATTATTAACAGATGATTAAAATCTAATCCTTGCAATAGCTGGTTGATGTATACTGCTATCCCACTACGAGGATTACCGATTATGTATATGGCCATAAGTGAAAAAAGAGCATCTGATGCATTAACACCACTCATAGCCACTAAAAACCCCTCTCTTTCACTCCCAGTATCAGAAGCGCCACTCAACTCTTGGGCCAGAAGGCTCCCCTGAGCAGGACCCATTCCGGGTAAAAAACCCAAAATACTGCCAGCAATCCCCCCTGCAAAAATGCTCCGAAAGATATCTCTATCAAGTTCAAATTGGAAATGCTCATTTTGTTGAGGCATTACCGATTTTTCCGAAAGACTGTATAAAAGAGTACTCACACCAAAAAGGCCTGAAAAAATACATAATAAAGATACACTTGCAGAAAGAGGAGAATTAAGAGCGGTCCATCCCATGATTCCTGATAAAAGAAAAATGATCGAAGACCAGATTAAAGATCTGAAATCTCGGCTTAGACGATGAATCATGTAAACAACAGTGCCAGACAAAATAATCCAAATAAAAGGTTTCAAAAAACCATATAGTAACGGTAACCCCACTATGAAAACAGGTAACAGGAGAATAGTCACTATCATAGCACCAAAACCCCCAACTGATACTAATCTTATGGCTTCTTTTCCTCGGCCTTGAAGTATAAGATAATGCCCAGGCATTACTGATAGCACTGTTCCCTCTTCAGGGACCCCTAAAAACATCGAGGGTATAAATTCCAGTAAAGCGTGGGAAATAGACATTGAAAGTAAGAACACTGCCAAAACTTCAGGAGAATAAGAATGTAAAAGAAAAGGCGACATAGAAAAAATAAATGCTCCTACTGTGTTTACATGAATTCCTGGAATCAAACCAGTTATTACACCACAAATAATCCCTATTAAACAAGCTAACAAAATATCAAACAATAAAATCACAACCCCTCAATTTAATATTAATAATGTAGCAAAAAGTATTAATAAATCTATCTATAATTATTACCTATTCCAACTAAAATAAAAATAAATATCAGGAAGGAAACCCCCAAAACTAGTGAAAATAAAAATTAAATAAAAAAAATACCTTAAAAATAAAACAAATAAACTAAAAAGAATTATAAAAAAAAATAGATTAAAAAAAATGAAAAAACATGGTTTTCGCTAATTACATCAATCTGCGAATGTCAACTACTTCCACACTGGCGACATCATCAATCTGGGCGAAAATTTCCTCTATCTTCTCAGTTCCACCTTCAGCATCATCAACTACCACAATAACATTTAGAGACACCAGACCAAAAGCTATAGGTTCTTCCTCGATTTTGTGTAGTTCTGCTCCTTCAGGTATTGATTTTTCAACATTTTCTTTAACCAGGGCCAGATCTACTTCCGGACTTTCTGGCATCAACTTAATAGTCGCAACAACTTCTCCCATCCAATTCCTCCATTTTTTTTGTGATTTTCAGAACTTGTCATTCTTGATTCAATATTACTATAATAATAAGACTGATATAATCTCCCTAAATGAATTTAGATTATTTATAATTTATGAATTTTTTAATTATAAAATTAGAACTTTTAGGGAAAATAAAACTTTAATTACTTATGGGCCTTTAAATCCACATTTACACTCATAAATGTGGCCGAATGTTCGGCATTTCTGGCACCTATACACTATTTCTTCGCATTCTGGACATTCAAACTTTACATAAGTTTCAACAGGTGATAGTTCTTGTTTACATGATGTACATTCAATTTTTTTCATCTAATCTCCTCCAATAAACGTGCTTATAGAGCTTTGACCATCTAATATGGATAGAACCCTCTCAGGATGTTTTCCATTTACAACGTAGGAGCTAGTTTTATATTGAAGCAAAAGCTCCGCAAAGCTCTCATCTAATGATGTTTCACCAAAATTTAGAAGTTTTTTTGCACTTATTTCCTTGATCAATTGTGCGCCATCTTTAGATGGATTATGGGTGTATATACCATCTACATCGGTAGCTATTAATAGTTTCGCATTCAACAGTTTTGATATATATAGTGAAATAGAATCAGAAGTAACCCCCCACGAGTGTTCAAGAGGATCCAGTTCCTCCATCAACATGGAAGGAAGTAAAACAGGCAATTTACCTGATTTTAACACTTTATTAACTTCTTCTAATGACTTAACCGTTTCCATATTATTAACCTTATCTGCCATGAGAATTCCCAGAATATCCATACATAAGATAGCTGCAAGGTGTCCGGCAGTAGGAGAAAAACTTATTTTTTTATGATAGACACGGATTTGATTAGCCAACTCTCCACCACCACATATTATCAAAACATTACGCCCAACCAGTTTCTGGGCTAATTTCATGGAAAATTCTGGGAAAAGGCTCCCACCTATTTTCACCACCCACTTCATGCTAATCATCCATTAACATCAAGATAACAATAATAGTGCATTTTTTACTAAATATCATTTAAGTAACTTAAGATCCTGAGTTATTTTATCTATTCTCTCATCCTTATCAGGACCTATTCCTAGACAAGTTACAGTTGAGGGAGGTAGTTCGGTATGCCCCGCATCCCTAACTAAAAAGCTAGGGATGTCTGCAGCTTTAACCAGTTCGTATACTTCAAAAAGCTCTTCCTGATTTTTAACCTGAACAACAACTTTTTTACCGCCCTGAAACTCCCATTCCCTTATGATTCTGCCATCTGCCTTTTTATAAGCTCCGAGACTTGCATGGCATGCTTGGGCAGCTAATTTACCTTTACTCATTCCAAGATCTGCTCTCATAACAATTACTTGTTTCATTTTTCCCCACCAAATTAAAAACTATCATTTTTATCATCATTATTTAAAAATCATGTTTGATTTCTGAAGTTCAAATTTTAAAACTACAAAAATAATTTTAAACAATTATATAATACACTACCTCATGAATTTAAAAAAGCATCACCATGTTAAAATATGTTTCATCTATTTCTTAGCCTTTTACCAATCCTTTCCACATCAACAGAATATACTTCCATTCCAGGTATAACAACTCTCACTACCGGAATTTGGATTTCAGACCGGGTGAGATCAGTGAATAAAACCTGATCAAAATCTTGTTTTGAAAGAAGTTTTAAAGAGGTCTCAATATCTTCTTTAAATGACTTTTTTGCCCTGTTTTTAATGTCTGAAATTTCAATTATATCTCTAGATTCACCAAACCAGTGTTTGTTAATTCTTTTCATTCGTTGGTAGCCTGCTTTGCGCATGAAAACTGCTCTGTTCGTGTCTTCACGTGTCCCATGAATCTGAGTTGCCCTACTCTGAGCTACCTCAGTCAAGGCCCTGATGGCTGCAACTTCTGGATCAAGATGAGTTCCCACTCCTAATGTTAGAAGAGCAGGATCTTTTAAAACAGTATCATCAGAAACAGCAGCCATAGTGGGTATTTTTACATCAGCAGTGAGATCTATTAGTTTAATATCTACACTTGCCTTCTGGAATTTAGCCAAAACATCCCTAATTAATGAATTATCTGTATTTTCACAATTTACTTCTCTTTTTGGTTGACGTAGGGCTTCGAAAATGCTCCATGCGTCCCTTTCCACCACTTCTGTTATTCCATGGAAGACCGCTTCTTCAATAACATTACCTGAGGCTAGTCCATTGGTATTTGATTTGAAAAGAAATTGATCTTTTTTCGGATAGTACGGATGGTAAACTGCATTAGATGGCAATAAACACTCCTCATCATTGGCAGCATTAACCGCTTTAACCCAACTTATTTCTTTATTATCAATACCGTGACTGTTGGATGGCAATATCAATGATTTTGGATCTACAGCGCCTTGAATCTCTTCAAAAGGACCAAAAACTATTTTTTCATTATCTATTAGCTGTTGTTCAGCAGAATATCTTTCAAAAGCTTCCATCATTGCAGAAGCCTTTGCTTGGGGTTTGGTGGCACCTTTCCCAGCATAAATACTGACTGCGCCCTCNGCAGCTCCTGGNCTGATGGCTGAATAGACTGGTATCCCAATACGATCCAGATGGGTGATTTCAGTTATTCTGGTAACTCCTGCAACCTTTAGCTTCCNTTCCACCTTATCTATGGTTTCTTCAGGATTACGGCACCTGTGGGTGCCTCCAAAATATTTTACGGGTATGTCTTGAAACATCAAATCACGATTTAAATGTAATTTTAAAATTGTGCATTTTTTAAATGTTTTTTTTTAGAACCATTGATATATACTGTTCATGGCATAAGCAGTAAATGAGAAAGCTATTCCCATCGTTACCAACCATATGCCTATATTCCAGTTTAATACCTTTTTTCCATCTAATCCCCATACTGGGAGTAAGTTTATAACAGCTAAAAAGCTGTTAATAAAAAATCCCATGAAAAACAATAGCAATAACTGAGAAGATACATTAAATTGCATTAATAAGAGGAAAATTACTGCCAATGATATACTGGTAATGGGACCTGCTATTGAAACAATCCCATTTTCTTTCCTAGATAACTCTCCATATACATAAACAGCTCCAGGAGCCGCAAACACAACACCAACAGCAACTGCAAATATTATTGCGAAAACTAATTTGTCCGGCCACATCTTATATTCTGCAGGATACCCATACTTTATAGCAACAAATTTGTGGGCTAATTCGTGCAAAATAAAGCCTAACCCTACAGCTACAAGAGTAATTGGGAAATATGAGATAAATACTGAAAGCGTGTCAGGTGCTCCTCTGCTAAAAATATATGCAAAAAGACCGGAAATGATTAACAACGAGATAATTAAATCCCTGATCTCATTAGATGTGAAGTGTATCATAATATATTAAAGAACCTCTGCTACTTATAAATAATTTTCCTCAAAATAAATCAATGATATCCAGAATTTTATGGATATTTTGTAATATTGAACACATTACCCCTTTTCAAATTGAAAAATGACACCCAATTGTGCGATTATCTTAGTTTGGTTCAAGAAAAAAATATTTCTAACAGTTTTACATAAAAAGAATTTAATTCGATTAAAATAATTCATTTATTTATAGATGATGAGAAAGATTTGCAAGGAGTCAGTACTTCCATGAAAATCGATAGAATAATAGAAGAAATGCACCAATCTGGATTAGAATCATTATTTGTCCTCAAATCAGAAAATATAGCATATATTACTGGTTTTAAACCTTCTAGCACCGCAGTTTTAATCATAACAAATGAACCATTACTTTTTTCCACCAAATTAGACATTGAAGCTGCTAAATCACAATCATGTGTGCCTGTAGAAGAATTCAAATCTCTTGAAAAACTTAAAAAGAAATTTAAGGATAATTTAAAGGGCAAAATGGGTATAGAAAATTCCATGACTGTTAAAACACATGCAAAAATATGTGAAGATTTTAAAACAGTGCCTAATGATATTGTTGAAAGATTTAGGATGTCTAAATCTAAAAGTGAGATTAAAAAAATTAAAGAAGCTATCAAAATTGCAGAGGATTCCTTTAAAAAGACAGATCCATCACATTTTTCTGGCAGTGAGGATGAACTAGCTGCAAAACTGGAGTATAACATGCGCAAAGCAGGCTCTGTGCAAACACCTTTCGAAACAATTGTGGCCTCTGGACCTCGATCAAGCCTCCCCCATGCATCTTCATCATCACAAAAGTTGGAAAATCCATTAATAATTGATTGGGGTGCTTCATATCAGAATTACGTTTCGGATATCACCCGCAGCATAATTAAAAACAAAAAAGAGGAAGAAATACTGTCTATACTATTAGATGCTCAAAAAGAAGCAATCAAAATTATTAAACCTGGAATAAAAGCATCCCATGTAGACAATGTTGTTAGGGGCATTATTGAAGAATATGGTTATGGAAAATATTTCCTACATTCCACAGGACATGGTGTGGGATTAGAAGTGCATGAAAAACCGTCATTATCTGCACAAAGTGATGAAAAATTAGAAAAAGGAATGGTGGTAACAATCGAGCCAGGAATATATTTAGAAGGGAGAATTGGTTTAAGAGTGGAGGATATGATCTTAATAAAAAACAGGGCAAAAATTTTAACTAATTTGCCTAGAAAATCGTTCTTTAACAATGAATAGAAGATTTAATTTTTTCAAATAACCTCATGCAACGCTAAAATCGTGACAGAAATATCATTGTAATTATTGGCGATGAAATAAGGTAAAATAATATATACTTCTTTTATAATATTATACAGACAATTAAATTATACTAATAAAAATATATAATATATCATGATAATCTAAGGTGAAAAAATGGCCCTAATACCCTCTGCACTATCACCAGTATCCAATAGTATTGATCGTGTTTTTCCAGATAAATGGATGATTCGGTTACAAGAAACCCTTATTCGTTCGGGAATGTACGTTAAAGCATCTGACCTTATAACTTTGCTTTTAGGCGTTGGAATCATTACCGGAGGTTTTCTCACAGTAGCGTTTCTAGCATTGGGACAAAATCCTATAACAGCTTTTATTCTTGGTTTAGTCGCCCCGACTGGTTTTATATTTGCTTATTTATTTTTTATGATGGAACGTAGGATTGATGCCATTGAACAGGGAACTCCTGATTTTTTAAGACAAATATCATCATTATTGCGTTCTGGAGTAGGTGTTGAAACAGCCATGGAAGATATTTCCAAACACGGTGAAGGTCCATTAACTGATGAACTAAAAAGAGCTGTTATTGAGATTAAAATTGGAAGTACCTTTGAGGATGCTCTTTTAGGGATGAGCGAACGCCTTAAATCAAAAACACTTGATAGAACATTTAGAATGATTATTGAAGGTAGAAGGGTTGGAGGAAGTCTTGCAGATGTTGTTGAAACAGTAGCAGAAGATCTAAGAGCTGTTTTAGCATTACAGAGAGAAAGAAAAGCTAACGTCATGATGTCAGTGATGTTCCTCTTAATTGCTGCTGTAATCGCAGCCCCATTTGCATTAGGAATGATAATGGCATATTCTAGCTTCATTGAAGCTGCAGGAAAGGCCAACCCGCTTGCAGGTGCTGCTGAGACTAGTGCCTTTGGATATATAATAATCCACTCAATAATTGCCGGTATTTTAATGGGAATTGTTTTATATGGAAGTCCAAGAAAAGGAGTTAAATTCGCAATATTGCTGGCTCCAGCAGCTACTGGAATATTTTGGTTAATGGGAATTATTGCACCAATGATACTTGGAACTTAATTAATGACATTTTATGGGAGTGATATAATATGGGAATTATAGAAGACGAAGCAGCCCAGACAGCTGCTGAATTTGTATTGATATTTGGGGGTATATTGGTAATAGTAATAATCGCACTTATTGTATATCAAAAATACATTAATGATATGGGTGATGAATTAGTCAATGGTAGTGAAGTGCAAACCGTTCAAAACGAACTCCAAAAGATAAATTCAACCTTTAAATAAAATTAGAAATCAAGATAATCTAAAAAAAGCGATATATCAATTTTTCCCAAGAATTCAGTTCACTTAAATGAAAAAAGTAGTTCAAAAACTACACTAATTTATTATTTTTTTTAATTAGGATGATACTATGAAAATGTTAATAAACGGGAAATTAATTGACAAAAAAAAACATATCGCAGTTATAAACCCTTTCAACAAGGAAATTTTGGATCATGTCCCCCTAGGAGATAGTTCTGACGCCAAAAAAGCTATCAATGCTGCATTTAAAGCAAAAAAAGCTATGAGAGACATGTCTTCCCGTAAGTTGTCTCGGATACTATATGATATTTATCAAGAATTAAAGGAAAAGTCTAAGGAAATATCAGAACTAATTTGTCTTGAAACAGGCAAACCAATCAAAGATTCCAAAATAGAAATGGATAGGTCCCTGCAAACTATTCTAATGGCAGCAGAAGAATCAAAACGGATTTATGGAGAAACTATCCCCATGGATGCTGCCATAGCTGGTAAAAGCGTTTTTGGCTTTACAATGAAGATTCCTTTAGGTGTTGTTGCAGCAATAACTCCTTTTAACTACCCGGTTAATTTAGCTATTCATAAATTGGCACCTGCACTGGCAGCTAAAAATACTGTGGTGTTTAAACCATCTTCTAAAGCCCCTTTATCTGCTCTGAAAATGGCAGAGATCATGGGGCGACATCTTCCTGACGGAGCAGTAAACTCATTGACTGGTAATTCTAATGTTCTGGGACAGGAAATCACAACCAACCCCCAGATAAATAAAATATCTTTCACTGGAAGTGTTTCTACTGGCCTCTCCATTGCCCAAAAAGCGGGAATGAAAAAGTTAACATTAGAATTAGGTGGAAATGATCCTTTGATAGTTTTAGATGATGCAAATCTGGATGCTGCGGTAACAGCAGCAGTTAATGGTTCTTATCTCAATGCAGGACAAGTTTGTATAGCCGTGAAACGTATCATACTTCATGAAAAAATTGCCGACCAGTTTGCAGAACAACTTGTTTCCCTAACAAAAAAATTAAAAATAGGAGATCCAATGGACTCTAAAACAGATATTGGCCCATTGATTAGTGAAAAATCCGCCATGATGGTAGAAAAAACGGTTGATGATGCTATAAAAAATGGAGCTCAACTTCTTTGCGGTGGTAAACGAAAAGGTGCATTTTACGAACCCACTGTATTAGATAATGTTCATAAAGAAATGGAGTTGGTCCGAAATGAAACTTTTGGCCCAATATCACCCATAATTAGGGTTAAAGATTTAGATGAAGCTATTAAAGTGTCTAACAACACTCCCTATGGATTACAAGCTGGTGTTTTTACAGAAAGTATTGAACAAGCCAAAAAAGCAGTTCATAGAATCGAAGCAGGTTCTGTGCTGATAAACAAACAACCAACATTCCGGACAGATAATATGCCTTTTGGAGGATTTAAGATGAGTGGAGTCGGGAAAGAAGGGGTTAAATATGCTGTCGATGGGATGACCCGTTGTAAACTTGTAGTTATCGGTTGAAATTATTTTTTATCATTCAAAAATGCTTCAACAAGATTTCGCACTTCATTTAACGCAATAAGAGGTATTCCTTTAGGTATCTGTCCAACATCTCCTTTTACATCCTTTAAAATACCTTGGTCATCTCCTAAAAACATACCTTCACTGGTTATACCCATGAAAACTTCAGGTGGCAGCAACGCAACCGCCACTTGATTTTGTTCTTTAACTTCAAGATCATTAGTTACCACAGTGATAGCACGTTTATGCAAATTTACATTGCATACTAATAGTTTATCAGCCTTGGAATGCTTTGATACGCTTAATATTTCCCCTTTTAGTATATCAACACCCATGACTGGATCTTTTATTTCACCCAAACAAAGGCGTGACTTTAGCCCAGAGATTGTATTGAGGAAAAATTTTATTTTCGCTAAAGCTTCTTCCAACTTTTCTTTCTCATCCCGAGTTGCTAGTTGGAGAAATTGTTTGTACCATAGTTTTCCACCCAGGGCTTCCCTAATTTCTTTTCCTTGTTCCTCTAAAAAAGCCAATTGTGGAGTTTCTACCATTTGAGACGGTGCAATGTATGAGTAGTAAAGAGTTTGAATCTCTGATTTCATCTTTCTTGAAGATTGTAATATCTGTTTTTTGTTCCATTTACCCTTTAAATTAGCTCCTTCAATGGTCTTTATGAAAAGTTCAATTGATTTTTCTGCTACTAAAAGTCGGTAATCTTTGCTTGTATCCCACATTCGAGCACCNAACTGGAAATTCTTACAAATAGTAAATATAAATCAACTTGACATCTTAAACAATGAGGAAGCTTCATTAGTTTTATGCATCCACTCTTGCTGATGTCTATACACTTTATCTTTAGATTATTATTAAAACTATTTAAAAACCTACCTGATTTTCCGGTGCTGCCCTAAATTTCTGGTTACAATAACCTCTTCTTTCGAAATCTTTAAGTACAGGGAAGGTTTTAATTTAATTTAGTTAATGGTACCCCCTGAGATGAATGTAGATGAGTATCATAAGACCCAGGGCATTGCCAAAAAATGAGAGGTGGAAATATGGTGGAATTAACTAATCTATACAACTTAGATGTATACACCACCCGCGGAAAGTACGTGGGACGCATTCAAGACGTGATATTAAACATTAAAAAAGGTAGGGTTTCAACCCTAAAAGCCGTTGCCATGAATCCTGACAAAAAAACTGTTGGTATTAAAGACGTTATAACTAAAAGCATAAGAATAGTTCCTGAAGGAGATGAAATTAGACCTTTGAAAGAGGAAGGAACTGTGGAAATACCTTATGATAGAGTTCAAGCAGTGGGGGATATTCTATTAATTAGTCCAGAAATTAAGGAATCAAACGTACCTGCCAGTGCGGAGACTTAGATGAAAGTTGGCATTCTGGGATGCGGCGCCATAGCTAATATCATTACGAATTTTGCTTGTGAAGGAAAGCTTGGCGTTGAAATAAAATATTTTTATGATCGTGACATGGAAAGAGCCGAAAACTTAGCCTCACAAGTTGATGGAAGGGTGGTTTTAAACATGGAAGACATGTTAAGCCACGTTGACATGGTAATTGAAGCTGCATCACCCCAAGCAGTGAAAGAAATGGTTCCTACCATTCTAAAAAAAGGCAAAGATGTAATAGTCATGAGTGTGGGAGGCCTATTAAATCCTGAAACTAGATTTAAACTGGAAAAACTTGCCAAAAATAATAAATGTAGATTATATGCTCCTTCAGGCGCCATAGTAGGGTTGGATGGAATTAAAGCCGCGTCTTTAGGTAAAATTCAAAGAGTAACCCTGGTAACCCGAAAACCACCCCGTTCATTAGGGATCAACACTGAGAAAGAAACAATACTATATCAGGGAGAAGCAAGTGAAGCAGTTCAAAAGTTCCCCTTAAACATCAATGTTGCTGCTACCGTTAGCATGGCTGTCGGCCAAGAAATTGAAGTTAAAATCATTGCTGACCCCGACGTTGATCGCAATATGCATGAACTAGAGGTAGTGGGAGATTTTGGAGAATTTCAGACCATAACCAGCAATATTAGATGTTCCATGAATCCTAAAACAAGTGTTTTAGCAGCTTACTCTGCCATTAAACTATTAAACAGCCTAAATGAAAATTTCTTGGTGGGAACTTAAATCAATCCTATTTTTCAAACAAACCAAAAAGAATAAAATATCTACTCATATCTTCAAGAGAACTTTATCTGAATCTCAACTGAGATGTGCTGTATAAATCACTATATATTGTTTTATAAGATTCATTAAATTTAGAAGTAATAATGATCAAAAATATTATTATTCTAGTACTTTTATTTAAACAATCACCAAAAAATATAGGCATTTACTGATCATATGAAAGAATGTGAAATATTTTCCAGTTTGAAAGTTCCCTGCACTTCCAATATTGTGATAAGACTTGATGGTAGAAATTTCTCCCAATTATCTCGTAAATTGGAGTTTGAAAAACCTTATGACATCGAATTTGTCGAAATTCTCTCAGAAGCATCTTACAATCTTTTTAAAGAGTTTAATCCCAGATTTATTTACACTTTTTCTGATGAAATTAGTATGCTTCTAAAAGATGTGCCCTTTGGGGGAAGAGTGGAAAAAATTGATTCTGTTATGGCCAGTTTCCTGAGCGGAGCATTTACACGCGAAATTATGGGAAAAGATAAATATTATGAAATCTTTAAAGAAATTACACCTATTTCATTTGATTCAAGAGTGATTCCCCTCTCAAATAAAGGTGTGATTACGTACTTCCAGGAAAGACAGATGGAAGCATGGAGAAATTGTTTAAATGGATACTCCTACTGGACATTAAGGAAAAAACATTCAAAAACTGAAGCTATGAAAATTTTGCATAAAAAAAAGAGCAAACAGCTGCATGATATACTTTTCTACGAGGGAATAAATCTAGCCATGAAGCCTGCTTGGCAGAAAAGGGGTATTGGGTTATATAAAAAAAAGATTCAAGTTGAAGGTCTAAATCCTCTCTCTCAGGAAAAGGTCAAATCAGAACGAGAAAAAATTACCATTGATTGGAAGTTGCCCCGTTTTGATAAAAGATTTTTCCTTGAAAAAATACTCCTAGAATAAAAAAATTTCGTTAAATAAATGTGCAGTATAAGTTCATATCAACAATCATTTCCTTTGATAGTATTTCAATCAATGAACTATGTATAAAATTTTAATTAGTGATTCTGGAGGTTAACAAGTTATCTCCAGCAGTTTAAGTAATATCAATAATATTTATATGATCCTATGAATGAAAAAAAAACTTGGATGAATAAACTGATGGGTTTTTTCCTGGGAAATCAGGAAAAAAGGTTCCATGAAATCATAATCGAAAGAGAAGTTGTAGAAGAGATAATTCAGATAGCTAGACAATCCCATCCTCTGGAATTTATGGCCATGTTGGAAGGAAAAATTAGTGATGGAATTTTGAGGATAGAAGGACTTGTTTTTTTACCGGGAGAAAGATCAAATCATAGTGCGGTAATGAATTTATTTATGATGCCTATGACCACTGGCACTGTTGGATCAGTTCATAGTCATCCCATTCCCAGTGCTACTCCTTCTTCTGAAGACCTGTATTTCTTTGCCAAGAATGGGTTATTCCATTTGATAATAGCTAGCCCTTACATTGAAGAAAGTATGGTGGGATATGATACTTTTGGAGATGTAATTGACTATAAAATAGCCTAAGTCATATAATCAGCGCAGGAAAAATATTACTTGATAAAAAGGAAATAAATAAAAAAAAATATTTTTTAAATGTTTTTTAGAAAAAAAGATTTAATCATTAAAGTTCCACTGCTACAGCATCATACACATTGGGAAGTGATTTAATATCCTCTTCTACATCTTTGGAAACTTTTTGATCAACTTTCAACACCATAACCGCTTCTCCACCAGGTTTTTGTCTCCCAACTTGCATTTTAGCTATGTTTATATTGTGTTCTCCTAATTTGACCCCTATAGACCCAATTATCCCGGGGATATCTTTGTAACGTGCAATAATCATAGTTCCCTCAGTCTTCACGTTAACTTGATAACCATTGATTCGGACGATTTTAGGTTCTTTACCTAAAAATCCCTCTACACTTACTTGGTTACCTTCTGATTCCACTTCAATACTAATTAGGTTTTTATAACCCTTGGCATCAGTTCGTTTGCCTTCAGTTATTATGAAACCCCTATTTTCAGCAACAGCTGGAGCATTGACCAAGTTAACTGGCTCATTTAGTATGGGGTTTAATATTTCCTGTAATATTATGCGAGTGATTATATCGTGTTTTTGAATTTCAGCAAGTTCACCACAGTATGTTACTTCTAATTCAGTGATGTTGCCCTGAGTAGTTTGTATAATGAATTTACCCAGTTTTTCTGCCAGACGGAAATATGGTTTGATAATTTGAAAAGTTTCAGAGTCCATGACTGGCATATTAATAACATTTCGAGGAGATTCTCCTTTGAAGACTTTTTTAATCTCTTTAGCCACAATTATAGCAGCGTCACGCTGGGCTTCTGATGTTGAAGCCGCAATATGAGGAGTTAAAACAACATTATCAAGTTCAAAAAGTGAACTTCCTACAGGGGGTTCATTCTCAAAAACATCCAGGGCAGCCCCACTTATTTTGCCTTCAGAGAGTGCTTCATATAAATCATCCTCATTAATGATTCCCCCTCTAGCACAATTTACAATAAGTGTGTTTTTTTTCATTAAATCAAATTCAGGCATAGATATAAGGTGTTTAGTTTCTGGAGTTAGAGGTACGTGGATAGTAATTACATCTGAATTTTTTAATAGTGTTTCTAAGTCCACTACTTCCACTCCTAATTCAGATGCTGCTTCAGGAGTAATGTACGGGTCATAGACCACAATATCCATACCGAATGCTTTGGCCCTTATGACTACTTGACTACCTATACGGCCCATTCCCACTATGCCCATGGTTTTATTATTGAGTTCCATTCCCATGAACTGGCTTTTCTCCCATTTACCATCTTTAACTGAACTATCTGCAATGGAGATCTTTCGCGACAAAGATAAAATAAGCCCAATAGTGTGTTCAGCAACGGTTATTGAAGTTGATTCAGGTGCGTTCACCACCATTATCCCACGTTCGGTGGCTGCTTGCACATCCACATTATCTACACCCACTCCTGCCCTAGCAATAATTTTAAGGTTAGATGCGACTTCAATAACTTCTTTGGTAACCTTTGTCCTGCTTCTGACTATAATAGCATCAAAATCCTTAATATCCTTTACCAATTCTTCTGGAGTGATATCTGTTCGCACAATAACTTCTGCGACCTCTTTTAATTCTTCAATTCCTTTCTGGTTTATCTGATCAGCAATAAGTACCTTCATAATATCCACATTATCCATTTTTTTACCAGCCCATAAGGTCCAGTCAATTTCGTTATTTTATCTATGAAGGGATATAGATTTAAAACTGTTGTGAATATCAACTCTAAACGAAAAATATCTGATAGTCAAAAAGTACTGGTGATATTATTTGATGTGAAATCTGTTCTAAATTCATATTGTATCTGGAAACAGATAAGGACTTTCTCTCTTGTGATTTTTATTCCAATAATAATAATTATTTAAGAGATTTTTATTATATTAGGTGATAAATATTATTTTAAAGAAGATTGTACCTCTAATATCCTAAAAAGAACAAATTTTATATCGTTGAATTCCCATGTAATAAATAATTAAATTTTGTTAAAAAAAAATTGATAAAATATTTTGGGAGGTTTGATTATGGTCTCAGTGGATGAATTCATAATTGTAAGCTCAAACTATGTACCTGGATATGAGATTACAGAAACGAAAGGATTTGTATATGGTCTTACAGTCCGTAGTAGGGGTGTTGGAGGCCAAATAGGTGCAGGAATACGTTCCATGTTTGGTGGGGAAATTAAAGAATATGTAAATATGATGGAAGAAACTAGAGAAGAAGCATTATATAGAGCTATTGATCATGCCAAAGCAATGGGCGCTAATGCCATAATAAGCGCTAGGTATGATTCTAATGATATTTCCGACGTCATGCAAGAAATATTGGTTTTCGGAACTGCAGTTATAGCCCATAAAGTTGAATAACTTATTCAATCTAACAAAATTATTCCCTTAGAACTATGATTTAAATGTTGGAAGGTTACATCAAACTAAATGGACAAAAATTGCCCCGGACATTACTAGGAACATCCCCCTTCATTGGAGCACCCCAGTTTGGACACCGGGCTAGGCTTTACATTTTAGATTTATATCGGAAACCTGAAGCTATGGCCAAAATTATGGTGAAATCCTACCAGCTAGGAGTTAGAGGAATACAACTCTTACCATACCCTCCTGTGGTGGAAGCCCTTGAAATAGCGCGTGATGAAGGTTGCCCCCTTGATATTATAGGCACAACCCGTCCAGAAGAAGAAAACCATGATATAGAACTTTTATCAAATTTAGGTGCCAAAGCCATAATTTTACATGCAACGATAACAGATAAGGGAGATTGGAATAACATCAGCAGCAAATTGAATGATATCACTGATTTTGGAGCTATTGCTGGCTTAGCAACCCATTTACCATTCAAAACAACTGCAATCCTTTTAGAATCATCCGTCCGGGATGATTTCCAACTGTATATGGTTCCTGTGAATCGTTTGGGATATTTGATGGACTGTGATACTCATGGTCCTGATGAAAGAGAACATTTGAGGAAACTGATACATAAACTGGGTAAAACAGTGATTGCCAAAAAAGTACTTGCTGCAGGTATAATGACTCCAGATGATGCTTTTGATTACCTTAAAACACTGAATTATGTAGATATGGTGGCTTTGGGAATTGCTTCTGAAGATGAAGCTGAAGAAACATTCCACAAGCTTTTTCAACGCTGATTTTGTAAAAACAGTGGATTTGCGCAATTGAATTAATTTTTTATGATTAATTTAATTTTAATTACATTCTCTTCTTTCAGCCAGCATCTTCAGAAACTCAGCAGGGTTTTTCATTTCACCTATTTCCCAGTTATGAACCACAGGAACCCCGTCAATACAATCAACATCCTTTTTTTTCTCTAAGATGAAAACTGACTCTGTGCCAATGACATCAGAAAGATCCTTTAAATTTAAGGCCATTCTAGTGAGAGCCTTGTTATTCCTGTTCTTCTCAAGATCAGTTATGAGTGGTTCTGCTTTTTTTAATCTTTCCGATTTTTTAGTTTCAGGTTGGGCGAGTGCGTCGAATGGTGTTCGATTGGTGTTAATAACCCCAAATCCCAGATCAACCAATTCTCGAGGTTCACCTTCCCTCGATTCATGGGTTTTTTCATGTCGAGGTGCCTGAAATAGATTAACAGAAAGGGTTATCTTCATATCTAGGATACTTTCCAAAAGAAACGCAGTTTCTGGTTGTGCTCGCACCCTACCTGTCTCATATTTATATATGGTTTCCCTAGATACATGGGCTTGATCTGCCAGATCCTTTAAGGAGAGGTTCTGCTCTTCTCGAACATTCTTAATAATCTGTCCATCGATTTGTACATAATATCCGCCACGATCTGCAAATATTTCTGGATATATCTCCTCAACTACAATATTTCGAAGAGTTGTGGGTGATATTACAGGTATTCCGTGGCGTTCATAAACTACATCTTCTTCTAAAACCTCATTTTTGGATTTGAGTCCGATTAATATTGGTGATGCTAAGAAAATTTGTGCGACTCTTTTTATTTCTTCAGCATGGGCAATGCTGAAACCATCCACATTTACCAGTACCTTCATTAAAAGTAATAGTAATTCTCTGCGGGCCACCAGATCAAAACAACTTCTATCATATATATTAGAAGTATCAAAACCATGCTTGGAAAGTAGATCATTGATCTCAGTTAAAACTTGATCTCTATTGAATGGCATGATGGATGGCATCGTAAAAACACCTGGTGATATATTTTATGAATGATTTTGAAACTGATAATTCTGACTTGTTTCCTCTTTATGTTGGTATAGATGATACTGATTCAGTTAGTGGAATGTGCACCACTTATATATGTTCTGTGATATTGGATCGTCTTAAAGATTGCGGTTTTAAACTAGATGGGCCACCTCGACTAGTACGTTTAAACCCTTTTGCACCACATAAAACTAGAGGAAACGGTGCTGTATCATTTAAACTTATTTTGAAATCAAGAAATGAAATTAAAAAAGCTAAAAAGATTATTCTAAAAATGGTGCAGGAATTAGCGGTTTTAGAAGACCCTAAAACCAATCCAGGGCTGGTATTTTTTGAAGGAGATTTAAAAGACCAAACAAAGGTCGAACTTCGCGAATATGCACTGAAAACAATTCGAACTATTATCAAAAAGAAAGAAACTGAAAAACTGGCAAAAAAATTAGGGTTTGAACTTTTCGGATTTAAAAAAGGAATGGGAGTTATTGGGGCTCTGGCAGCTGTTGGCTGTCCTATGGATGATGCTACCTATGAGCTCTTGGCATATCGTGACCCATTAAACTATGGGAAAAAAAGAAAAGTGGACCTAGAATCTGTCAGAGAAATGGACAGACAAACCTATCCTGATACTTTTGATAATTTAGATAATGGTTATATGGCTATAACTCCCCATACTCCGTGTCCTGTACTTTATGGAATAAGAGGCGAGACATTTAATGCAGTTTTAAACGCAATGAAGCTAGTTAAAGTTTCAGAACCCATAAAAGGTTTTTTAATATTTCTTACTAATCAACACACCGATCTTCATTTGCAAGTTGCCAATAATATTTCGCAGATGGAAAAATTCCAGTGTTACATTGTTAAAGGGGTGGTTAAAGATTTTCCAGTGGTTATTGAAGGAGGGCATGTTATTTTCACCATATATGATAGTTCGGGAGAAGTGGAATGCGCTGCATATGAACCCACAAAAGATTTCAGAGAAATTGTGCGTCAAATAGCTCCAGGTGATCACCTGAGGGTTTATGGAGGAATTGGAATGAAGGGAACCCTGAACTTGGAAAAAATTCAGATAATCACTCTGGCATCAGTTTATGAATATATGAATCCATTTTGTGAATGTGGGAGGCGAATGAAATCTGCAGGAACCGGTAAAGGTTACAAATGTCCGGGTTGTGGGAAAAAAATGCGCAGCAATTCTAAAGAAAAAGTAAAAATTGAAAGAAAAATTAAAACCGGTTTTTATGAAGTCCCACCTTCAGCAAGGAGACATTTGAGCAAACCACTAATTAGAGGAATGTAAGTTTTAAATCAAACTACAGGGTAAGGAATATAGATTATAACTGTAAATCACTGGTAAAATATGAGTTGTAATAAAAATGAATACCAAAGATCTAGCGAAATTTATAATATCCACAAATTACCCCGAATTTTCCAAAAATGTTACTAGGCAAGCTAAACTCTGTTTTATGGATTTTTTAGCGGTTTCATTAGCTGGTTCTCAAACTAAAAGTGCACAAATCATGATAGACCTAATCAACAAAGGGCAAAAAACTGGCAAATCAACGGTCATTGGTGCAGCTCGTGCCGATCCAATGAATGCGTCATTAATTAATGGAGTTTCTGCCCATTCTCTTGATCTAGATGATGGGCATCGTCTAGCTCAAATTCATCCAGGCGCGTGTATAATCCCTGCAGCACTATCTTTATCCGAAGCCTATAGAAAAACTGGAAAAGATTTCATAACTTCCATAATAGTCGGATACCAGATTGCAATCAAATTAGGCATGATTCTAAATCCGGGTCACCGTGAAAGAGGTTTTCACAGCACAGGAACATGCGGTACGCTTGGATCGGCAGCTGCAGCTGCGAAAATAATGGATTTAACATATGAAGAGGTTTTAAACGCCCTTGGAATTGCTGGAACACAAGCAGCAGGTTTACTTGAGGCAGATCATTCGGGAAGCATGTCAAAACATCTCCATGCAGGTCGAGCTGCTCAATCAGGAGTTTTATCTGCATTACTAGCAAAAAAAGGTTTCACAGGAGCGCATACCATTCTTGAAGGGGAAGAAGGAATTTTAAAAACCATGGGTAATGATGATTTGTTACAGAAAGGTGCCCAAATTTTGGGCCAATATGAAAAATTAGAAATTCTCAAGGTTTACTTCAAAAAATATCCGGTTTGCAGACACCTCCACAGCTCTTTAGATGCCGTAAAGACTATTATGAAAAAAAACAATCTTCAAACTNCTGATATACAAGATATAAACGTTGAAACCTATAACATTGCTGCTCTCCATAACAATTACCAACCTTCAACACCTGAAGGAATCAGGCAAAGTTTACCAGTTAGTATGGCCATCCTAATTAATGAAGGAGATTTAACTATTGAGAATATTTCAAAAATACCAATTGAGAATAAAATTGCTGAAACTGCTAGTAAAATTCGAATAAAAAAAGATGATGACCTCAACATTGATTATCCTCAAAAAAGACCAGCTAAAGTTACTATAAAATGTAAAGATCATATTTACACCAATCGAGTTGATCTGGCAAAAGGAGAACCTGAAACCCCATTTAGCAAAGAAGAATTATTAATAAAATTTAAAAAACTCAACCCACATGTCAATTTAAACCATTTAAAGATTTTAGATGATTTAGAAGATAATTATGTATTTAATCTAATGAATAAACTTAATAATGAATTTAAAAAGAATTAATGAGATTATCAAAGAGAGTGTTAGTTATTAACCTACAATAAAGAAGAAAAGTGATTTTATGGACACTTCTAATTTTTTGAAGAAAAATGGAATCATAAAACTTGAAAAGTTAAAAGATTCCATCAAAAGGTTTCCTGATGGTTCCCAGTACCGATTTGAAGTTCCCGGTATTCAGAAACCAGAGACATTAGAAAGTTTCCTGGATGCTCTGGATAAATATGAAGTTAGAGTACATCGAGTAACTCAAACCAAAGGAATAATGCTCCTAACAGATCATGAGATAATTGAAATGGCAGACATGGCTCGAGATGCAAAGATAGAACTATTTTTGAGTGTTGGTCCTCGTGCACCCTATGATACAAGTGCTACTGCCAAAACTCCGGAGGGTGCTAGGATAGGATACCGTCTTAGGGGATATGATAATCTTAGTTATGCCATTGAAGATGTGAAAAGAGCTGTAGACTTAGGTGTAAGGGGAATAGTAGTTTATGATGAAGGACTGTTATGGGTTCTCAATAAAATGCGACGAGAAAGAGAACTGCCANCCAATGTTCACTTCAAAGTTTCAGCACACTGTGGNCANGGAAACCCTGCATCGGCACTACTTTTGGAAAAAATTGGGGCAAATTCATTTAATCCAGTGAGGGATTTACANATACCAATGCTAGCTTCTATAAGAAAAGCCATTAATATCTCTCTGGATGTTCACATGGAAAACCCTAAATCTTCCGGGGGGTTCATCAGACACTATGAAGCTCCTGAAATTATTAGAAAAGCTTGTCCAACCTATTTGAAAACAGGCGGATCAGTTGCGGCTCACCATGGATACGATACAACACTAAAAGAAGCAGAAGAAAGAGCAAAACAAGTTTTATTGGTTCAAAATATGATTAACCGTTTCTACCCTGAAGCAACCATGTCTTCTATAGGAGTGGCTGACTTAGCCATACCTCACTAAATCAACATATCACTATTAATGAAAATGTATACTCTGGATGATGTAATGTCTGAACAAATTCGTGAAATGGTAAAAAATGCAGTTGTTGAAGCAAGTACCACCTTCAAAGAAGATCAAATTGCTGCTTATGAATTTGCAATTAATAAAGAAGAAAATGACAATTCCAGGTGGGTGCTGGAGTTGCTCCTTGAAAATGCACATTTGGCAAAAAATAATCAAGTTCCCCTATGTGATGACACTGGAATTCCCCACATTCTAGTTGAAGTGGGTCCCAACACAAGTATGCCGGAAGATTTTTTTGATAATCTAGAAATGGGTGTGGCCGATGGCCTTAGAAATCTTCCTGGGAGGTCAATGGCAGTTTTGGGAGATGATATTCAACGGATTGAACAGAATAATGGCCTTTCTGAGGATCCTGGGAAGGTGACTCCTCCATCATTTTTGGTTGATAAAATGGATGAAGAGGGTTTGAAAATCCATGTAATTATGTTAGGTGGTGGTCCTGAGATTAGAGCCCATACAAGTCGTGTTTTTCACCAGAGGGATCATGAAAAATTTTTTAAAGAAGCGTTGACATGGATGAGATCAGAGATTCCTAAGTTGGGATGCACACCATGTATTCCTGTATTGGGCATAGGTCGAACACATTTTGAAGCTTCTTCACTATTGTTGAAAGCAATGGTATATGGGAACCTTAAAAACCAATCTCGAATTGAAAATAAAATAACCAACTATTTAAATCAAACAAACATAGGTGCCCTTGGTTTAGGTGGGTCAGTGACTGCTCTAGGCTCTTTGGTGAAGGTTGGACCTCAGAGGGCCAGTGGCGTTCGTATCATTAGTATGAGACCATGTTGTTGTGTGGAACCAAGAAAAGCATCAATTTTCCTATCACAAGATTTATTGGAGTGAGTAAAATGGCAATTGGAAGAGAAACTGTGGGAAATTTGTTAAAAATTACCAAACCGAGATGGAAAACTTCCATTACTAAGGTGGAACCCAACCGAATTATCACAAGAGGATATCCTCAGGAAGATTTGATTGGAAATATTTCTTTCCCGGAAATGGTTTATTTACTCATAAAAGGTGAACTTCCCAACAAAAATGATGCAAAAATGTTAGAAGCTGTTTTAGTCTCTTTCTGTGATCATGGAGTAACTCCACCAAGCACTCAAGTAGCCAGGATAATGGCATCAACCGGAGCATCCATGAACTCCTGTGTTTCTGGAGGGCTTTCTTCATTTGGAAAATACCATGCAGGAGCGTTAGAACATTCCATGCGCCTTTTCCAAAAAATAATAAATGAAAAAGCCGATTGTAATGAAGATATAACTTCCGGTAATGGTTTGAAAGACTTAGCACTTACTATAGTAGAACAGTATATTGAAAATGATGAAAAAATACCAGGATTTGGGCATAGATTCCATGATAAGGACCCTAGACCTAGTAAATTAATAATAACAGCTAAAAAATATAATTGTTTTGGTATTCACACCGAATTGGCAGTTAACATTGATAACCTTCTCCGGGAAATGAAAGGTATCCGGATTAACATAGATGGTACTAATGCAGGCATACTATCTGATATGGGTTTTGACTGGAGATTTGGAACAGGCATATTCATGATCGGGAGAGTTCCAGCTTTAATTTCACATATTTATGAAGAAAAAACTTATGAAACTCCTTTTAGAAAGTTTGTTGAAGTTGATGATGTGTGTTTCCATGAATTTGATTCTGTAGATCATAATTTAAAGAAAAGAGAACTTTGAATTACTAATAAATCTATTAAATCTTTTTTTCTACTCTGAAAAATAAATAGTAAAAGATATATATGTCCCTTAATAGATTTCCGTTTATCATGGTCATATTAGGGTGATTTAAATGACAACGATATCGGAAGCGATAACAACGATAAAGAAGGCTGAAAGTGATGCTGATAAATTATTAAAGGACACGAAAGCCAAATCTTCTGAAATGATTCAAGAAGCCAAATCTAAATCAAATGAAACCATAGAAAAGGCAAAAGAATCGGCTCATAGTGAAGCTGAAAAAATTACATTTGAAGCCGAAACCAATGCCAAAAAGGAAGCATATCACATAACCAACAAAACCAATGAAAAAGTAGAGATAACGAAAAGTAAAGCTACCGGTATGGTTGATGAGGCTGCAGAAATCATTGTAAAAAGCATATTATAGTGTGAGTACCATGTTCAAGCCGGCAAGGATGAAAAAGCTCAGGATAATCACCTTGGACAAGTACGCGGATTCTGCGGTGAATGCACTGCACGAAGCAGGATTGGTCCAAATTGAAGATATATCCGAGCGAATACAACAGGACGCAGAATGGAGACAAATCCTGAAACCATCCAGTGCCTCTCCTTTTACTGGTAAAGTTTCCTCCCTTTTGATGAAAACATCGGGCACAGTTGATTTTTTAGAATCAGTAGCCCGGAAAGAGAAGGGAATTTTACCTTTGGTGAAGGGTTTTATTAATCCTCCCCCTATTGAAAAAGTAGAAGTAGATGCACTGTCTGTTCAGGATCTTATAAAAAAGGCCGAAAATACCTTGGGAGAAGTTGAATCCGAGACAACCCCTAAGGAAGAAAAATTAAGTCAACTTGAGTCTAAGAAAACTGAATTTGAAAATGCCCTTAAAGTGGCGCAAAACCTTATTAATTTTGATCTTGATCTTGCTCTTCTGGAAGGATCAGAGTATGTTTCTGTTATTAGCGGAAAAATATCCTCAGAATCCTATGATAATTTCATTTCAAATCTAAATGACATTACTGATGAAATAGTTGTTTTTGACCAGGAAAGTGATGAAAAAGGATTTAAAACACTAGTTATTGTAACCTTAAAAGCGCATTCTGACGAAGTGTTAACTCAGCTAAGGAAACTTGAATTTGAAAGATTTGAGTTTTCTGCCTTAGAAGGTAAACCCCTTGAAATAATCTCAAAATCTGAATCTGAAATTGAGTCCATTAGTTTAGAAAAGGAATCTGTATTAAATGACTTAGCAGATGTTTCTGATAAGTGGTTAAAAACACTTATAGGACTTAGAGAACAGTTAGAGATTGAAAAACAGCGTAATGAGATTTTTTCTTCATTCGGGAAAACTGAAAACACGATGATGTTTGAAGGATGGGTTACTGAGAAAAAATTAAAAGAAGCCTTGGAAACCATTGATACTTCAACAGAAAGCCATTCTATTGTAGATGTGACTGATCCAGATATCAACAATGATGAAATTCCAGTTCATCTTGATAACCCACGATTTGCCAAACCTTATGAAATGTTTGTGCACATGTACTCTCCACCAAACTATCGGGAAATTGACCCAACAATACTCATGGCAATAGTATTCCCTTTCTTCTTTGGTTTCTGCCTTACAGAAGCCGGTTATGGGATAGTTGACGCACTTGTAGGTTATATCATATTCAGAGGAATGGGAAGAAACAGTAAAACATGGGCTGACTTGGGCCTGATTATGATTGCTTGTGGAGTGTGGGCCATAATTCTTGGATTTGTTACGAACAGTTTTATTGGGGATTTTATACCCCGATTTATATGGGGTGATCCGAATTTATGGCTGCCAACCACTATTCACTCTATAAACTCCTTTGTGCACCCTGAAAACATCCTTATAATCGCTTTAGTTGTGGGTGTTATTCACCTAAACTTAGGTTTAATATTTGGAACTTACAACAATTTGGTACGAGGAGATGTTCGGGAAGCTTTAGGAGCCCAAATAGTATGGTTTGTCCTTGAAGCAGGAGTAGTGTTACTAGCAGCTGGATTCCTTTTATTTGGAGGAGGAATTCTCATGTACGCAGGAGTAGGTGTTTTTATTCTGAGTCTGATTATGCTCCTATACTTCAACGGTATGTTCGGACTAATGGATGTTTCAGGTTTCTTGGGAAACGTCCTTTCGTATGCTAGGTTACTGGCATTATGCTTGTCAACTGGAGGAATCGCTACTACAGTAAACATATTAACTGGGATTGTTGGAGAAATGATCCCTTTTATTGGAATAGTTCTTGCACCAATAGTCTTTATTGGAGGGCAGATTGCAAACCTTGCCTTCCAGACCCTGGGTGCCTTTATAAATTCATTGCGTTTGCATTATGTTGAGTATTTTGCTCAGTTTTACATTGGAGGAAGTCAGAAATTTAGGGCTTTCAGAGCCAAAAGAAAGTACACTGATTTAGGAGGAAAATAATATGGTAGAAGTCGCATTAGGAACAGCATTAGCAGCAATCGGTGCCGGCATGGCAGTCGGTTTTGCAGGATTAGGATCAGGTTTAGGTCAAGGAATAGCAGCAGCAGGGAGTGTAGGTGCTGTGGCGGAAGATGAAGACATGTTCGCCAGAGGTATCATATTCACAGCACTGCCTGAAACCCAAGCTATCTACGGTTTCCTGATTGCTATACTCCTCATGGTATTCACAATTATGGCTAACAAAGCACTGCCTGTGACTACTGGTCTGGTGGCAATAGGTGCTGGAGCTGCAATAGGATTCGCAGGTCTTGGTTCGGGTATGGGTCAAGGTATCACCGCATCTTCATCTGTAGGAGCTGTAGTTGAAAACGAAGACATGTTCGCCAGAGGTATCATATTCACAGCATTATCCGAGACCCAAGCTATCTACGGTTTCCTGATTGCTATACTCCTCATGGTATTCGGTGGAATTCTGGGATAATTCCGGGATGATAAAGATGAGTGCCGGGACAGAGAAGATAGTCTCAAGTATAATGTCTGATGCCCAGATCAAAGCAGATTCCATATTAGCTGAAGCTGAAAAAGAAAAACAATCCATTCTCTCTGAAGGTGAAGCCCAATCAGTTATCGAAAAGGAAAAAATCTTAGAGAACGCGGAAAAAACCGCTAAAATGAGATATCAGCAAGTTATCTCAGAAGCTAAGATGAATTCCAGGAGAATGGAACTTGAGGCTCGAGAAGAAATAATAGAAGAAGCTTTCGAAAAAGCCGAAGAAAAGCTTAAAGAAATTGCTTCTTCAGATGCATCAGAATACAAGGCATCCCTTGAAAAAGTGATTATAGAAGCAGGTACTGAAATTGGCGGAGGAGACCTTGTTATTCTTGTAAAAGATACCGACGTTACTAAAATAAAAGGTTCATTACCTACACTTGAAAAAAGTATCAGTGAGAATACCAGCAATCCTACCAAACTGGAAATGGGAGCAAATATAACCACCATTGGCGGTGCCATTGTAAAAACCACAAACGGTGAAATAGAGGTAAACAACACCATCGAAGCAAGGATGCTCCGCTTTAAAAAATCTCTAAGATCCGAAGTTGCAGGGATACTATTCAAATAGGGGGAATTAAATGGCAGAGGATCTTACTTCATTAATCACTGGACTCGGATTTCCTAATATTGAAGCGTTTTTAGCACTAATGTTCCTTGTACTGGCCATTTTCGGAGTAGTTATAGTAATATCAACCCTCAGACCTGTTCTAAGTATGTTCCCCTACACTTATCCCAACGCCAGAATAAGAGCTAGGATAGGGAGAATATTCGATGAAAAACAGTTTCAAGAAATTATCGAAGCAGGCAGCATTGAAGAAGTGAAAAACTACCTCCGAGGATACCCAGATTATGCAAAATACATTGACCAGTACCCCTTGGAAAAAGCTTTAGACACACAATTAGCTGAAAACTACGATTTAGTAGCACGAATAACCCCTGAAAACAGCAGAGCAGCATTCAGGTTTCTCTTGAAAAAATGGGATATAAAAAACATTAAAAGCGTGATAATTGCCAAGGAAGCCGGGTTAACCACAGAAGAAACAATAGACTTAGTTATACCATTTGGAGAGCTCACTGACAAGTTAGACACACTTATCGATGCAGATGACATCAACGAAGTATTAAACACTCTGGAAGGAACAGAATACGCTCCAATACTGGAAGATGCAATTCCAATTTATCAAGAAACAGGTAAATTATTACCATTGGAAGCTTCTCTCGATAAATACCTCTTAAAAAATCTCTTAACAACTGTTGCCACCCCTGAAGATGACAACACCTCACACCTAAAGACATATGTGGGAAACATGGTAGATGGATCTAACCTAAAAGTCATCTTAAGGGCAAAAGTTGATGGATTGAAATATGAGGACATTGAACCCTACATGATCAGTGCTGGTTATCAGATTAGAGAATGGAAATTAAAAGACTTAATGGAGTCAGAAGATGTTGCAGGAGTTGTTAGTGGATTGGAAGGAACTGAATATGCTCCTTTACTTGCAGAAGCAATGACCACTTACAATGAAACTGGTTCCATTTCTGCCTTTGAAATCGCTCTGGACAATAACATAGTGGAAACAGCTAAAAAGATATCATTGAAAAATCAATTCGGAATTGGGCCAATGATTGGATTTTTAAGTCGAAAAGAAAAAGAAATCAAAAATTTGAAAATTATAGTCCGTGGTAAGCGGGAAGAAGGATTTACCCCTGCTATGATTAAGGAGATGTTAGTATGAGTTCAAAAATAGCAGTTATGGCAGATCCAGACACAGTAACCGGTTTCATGCTTGGAGGAATTAAAGACGGATTTCCTGTAAAAAACATGGAAGAAGCAGGAGATAAATTAAAAGAACTTGCCAAGGAGTACTCCATTATAATAACAACTGAAAAAATAGGAGACAATTTCAGAGAAACAATTGAAAAAATGAGCAGTGAAAGTGCACTGCCTATGATAATAGAAATACCAGATAAAGAAGGCTCAGTAGAAAGGGAATCAGACCCAATCAGAGAGCTTATAAAACGAGTAATCGGGGTAGAGATGGTAGAATGACTGCCGAAGGAAAGATAATAAAGATAGCGGGTCCTGTTATAACCGCTGATGGTATGAAAGGGACCCAGATGTACGAGATGGTTAAAGTAGGTGATGATAAACTCATTGGAGAAATCATCGAACTAGAAGGTGACACAGCCACCATCCAAGTTTACGAAGAAACAGCCGGAATGAAACCCGGAGAAGTAGTTGAAAGTACAGGAGGGCCACTCTCTGTGGAATTAGGACCTGGGATTATTGGTTCCATATTTGATGGAATCCAGAGACCCTTGGAAACCATCAAACTAAGCGTGGGTGATTACATTGAGAGGGGTGTAGACGTACCTTCACTACCAAAGGATAAAAAATGGACATTCAAACCCACGGTCAATGCTGGCAGTGAAGTGCAAGGTGGAGACATCATTGGTGAAGTGCAAGAAACCACTGCAGTAATCCAGAAAATAATGATTCCACCAAATGTATCTGGTACCTTGAAAAGTATAGTTGGAGAAGGCCAGTACACCATAACTGAAGATATTGCTGAGGTTGAAACACCAAAAGGTCCAGTTAAAGTTCAGATGATGCAAAAATGGCCGGTGAGGGTTGGAAGACCATATAAAAACAAGTTAGACCCGGACATACCCTTAGTAACCGGTCAAAGAGCACAAGATACTTTCTTCCCAGTGGCTAAAGGTGGAACCGCAGCCATACCAGGACCATTCGGGTCTGGTAAAACTGTTACACAACAACAGTTGGCTAAATGGGCAGATGCCGACATCATCGTTTATGTAGGATGTGGTGAAAGGGGTAACGAGATGACAGAGGTTCTGAAAGAATTCCCAGAATTAGAAGACCCTAAAACCGGGAAACCATTAATGGACAGAACAGTTCTCATCGCTAATACTTCAAATATGCCTGTAGCAGCCAGGGAAGCTTGTGTGTATACAGGTATTACTATTGCAGAGTACTTCCGTGACCAAGGTTATGATGTGGCTCTGATGGCTGACTCCACTTCCAGATGGGCAGAAGCAATGAGGGAAATTTCAGGACGATTAGAAGAGATGCCTGGTGAAGAAGGATACCCTGCATACCTAGCATCACGTTTAGCACAGTTCTACGAACGAGCAGGACGAGTGACCACAGTAGGAAGCAAAGATAAGATTGCATCTGTTAGTGTGGTTGGTGCAGTTTCACCACCAGGTGGAGATTTATCTGAACCAGTTACACAGAACACCCTACGTATATGTAAAGTATTCTGGGCACTGGATGCATCTCTTGCAGATAAACGTCACTTCCCCTCAATAGACTGGCTACAAAGTTACTCATTATATGTGGACAGTGTAGAAGGATGGTGGGATGATTCAGTCAAAGCAAATTGGAGAGCAGCAAGGGACAATGCCATGGCACTCCTTCAGAAAGAATCAGAACTACAGGAAATCGTTCAACTGGTGGGACCTGATGCCTTGCCTGACAGAGAAAGGATCACCCTAGAAAGTACTCGCATGATTCGGGAAGACTTCTTACAGCAGAACGCTTACCACGAAGTTGACACTTACTGTTCACCTACTAAACAGTATCAGATGCTTGAAACTATCCTCCGATTCCAAGAAAAAGCTATTGCTGCCTTGGAAAGAGGAGCAGCATCCAGTGATCTGACTGACTTAAAAGTCAAAGAGGAAATTGGAAGAATGAAATTCATCCCAGAAGATGAATTTGACGCTGCAATTAAAGAAATCCAGGAAAAAATAGACAAACAGACAAGTGAGGTGTGAAAATGAACGCTAATATCAAAACCAGAGAATATACCACAGTTAGAGAAGTGGCTGGCCCTCTCATGATCGTAGAAGGTGTAGAAGGTGTTGCCTATAACGAAATAGTGGACATAGAAACACCAAACGGTGAAATGAGAAGAGGACAAGTCCTGGAAGTTAAAGGTGACGTTGCTGTGGTTCAAGTTTTCGAAGGAACTAGTGATCTAAACACTGCAACAACTAAAGTACGATTTACTGGAGAAACAGCTAAGATTGGGGTTTCGCTAGACATGCTTGGACGAGTATTCAGTGGAACAGGAAGTCCAATAGATGGTGGGCCGGAAATCATCCCTGAAAAAGAATTAGACATAAATGGAAGCCCAATGAACCCATCTGCCAGGGAATTCCCAGCAGAATTCATCCAAACAGGTATTTCAACCATAGATGGTATGAACACGTTGGTACGTGGACAGAAACTACCCATCTTCTCTGGATCAGGTCTTCCACACAATGAACTGGCTGCTCAGATCGCCAGACAAGCAAAAGTGTTAGCCGAAGAATCAGAGTTTTCGGTGATATTCGCAGCCATGGGTATCACCCACGAAGAAGCTAACTACTTCATGCGTGATTTTGAACGAACAGGAGCACTTGAAAGAGTGACTGTATTCATGAACTTGGCTGATGACCCAGCAATTGAAAGGATCATCACCCCCCGTATGGCTCTAACAACTGCAGAGTACTTTGCATTTGAACATGACATGCACGTGCTGGTTATATTGACTGATATGACCAACTATGCAGAAGCTCTAAGGGAAATTTCAGCAGCTCGTGACGAAGTACCTGGACGAAGAGGATATCCTGGTTACATGTACACTGACCTTTCCAGTATATATGAAAGAGCAGGCCGTATTGTAGGAAAAGAGGGCTCCATCACACAGATGCCAATACTGGTGATGCCTCAAGATGATATTACTCACCCTATTCCAGATCTAACTGGTTACATTACTGAAGGACAGATTGTGCTCTCCAGAGACTTGCACCGTAAAGGAATATATCCACCAGTAGATGTGCTCCCATCACTATCACGATTGATGAGCGGCGGGATTGGTGAAGGACAAACCCGTGAGGATCACAGCGGTGTATCTGACCAGCTTTACTCTGCATATGCTGAAGGACGTGACTTACGTGATTTAATGGCAGTAGTAGGTGAAGAAGCACTGACTGAACGTGACCAAAAATTCCTAAAATTCGCAGATGACTTTGAAGACAAATTCATCACCCAAAATAGGGATGAAGACCGATCTATCCAGGAAACATTGGACCTTGGTTGGGAATTAATGAGCTTGCTACCTGAACAAGAGCTTAAAAGGGTACGTGCAGAGCACATTCCTAAATACCACCCTGCCCATAAATAAAACCCATCCTTACTTTTTGAGAAATAAAATAGAGGGATGAAAAATGGCACAAGAAATGATTGAAGGCATCAACCCCACTAGGATGGAACTTTTAAAACTCAAAGAGAGGGAAAAGCTGGCAGTTAAAGGCCACAGCCTCCTTAAAGAGAAACGAAATGCTCTAATCATGGAGTTTTTCAACATCCTTGAGAAGGTTAAAGGATCCCGTGAAACCGTTGCCAAAAACCTCGAGGAAGCTTACCGTGATTTAACAGCAGCCCAAATAAACATGGGTGATCTTGCAGTAAAAAAAGCGGCCATGTCGGTTACTGAATCAGTTGATGTTGATATCGATTCTAGAAGTATTATGGGAGTGGTGGTTCCAATAATTGACTCTGAAATTCAGGAGAGAACTATTGTTGAACGTGGCTACGGATTCATGGATACCTCCGTAAAAGTTGACGAAGCAGCTAAAAAGTTCGAAAAATCAATCCAACTCATTATTGAACTGGGAGAAACTGAAAAAACAATCATGTTATTGGCAAGTGAGATTGAATCCACTAAAAGACGTGTTAACGCATTAGAACACATCATCATACCCCGATTGCAGAACACTGTCAAGTATATTGAAATGCGCTTAGAAGAGATGGAAAGAGAAAGCTTTGTACGCTTGAAGATGGTTAAAAAGTCCATGGAAAGTGAGGAGGCTGCCAATGGTTAGAATAATAACAAGACTGGATCAGGTTAAAAAAGAACAAATCAAAAAGGCCAAACCTGTCATTGATTTCGAAATCGGCAACATCTCAGGAAAAGTTCGTGCTATTATCGCTGCTGAAGAGAAGGAATTTAAAGCAGGGGAAACAAAACCAGTCCAAATCAAAAAAATTAACATCAACGCTAACCACATCTGTTTCATAAGTGCTTATGGAACTAATATGTATGGACATGCTCTGGCAGTTGGTGAAGAAACATACCTTCCCATAAGCATGGAAAGAACAGCAGATCACGCCCTTTTCGCAGCAGCATTGGACTATAAAGTAGAAAAAGAGGATTTATTAGGCATTTTGATACTTTTACCTGTAGATATCAACTTCTAATAGATTAAAGTGCGAAAAACTGCCTATAACATATTTTTTTTTATAAATTTTTTTAATGATAATTACCCTACAATCCACCTAATCTACCTTTTATATAGTTATTAAGTGGATCTTTGGCATCTTTAATCTGAATGTATAATTCATCCAAAATATAACGCACAGCATGATATGATTCTAAGGTTTCATCACGTTTTTCTTGAAGTTTTTTCAACTCTTTAACCTTAGATTTCCCTCTAACTCTTGATATCACTCCTGACGAACGACCTTCCGCATAATCAACATTTATCTTATGTTTTTTTTCTAAAAAATCAAGTTCAATGTTTTGAATATCTTTCTTAACACGTTTTATAAGCTCAGCAACTATATTTTCCCTTTCATTGAGTTCAGCTAAAATCCGTCTAGAATCCGCAATGGAATTAGCTTCTAAGTCTATATCAGATAATTCTTGTATCAATTTTTGGTACTCTTTAATTTTCATTCATGCACCAACAAAAAAGAATTTATTAAAGTTATAGAGTTTTTACGGGTTAATATTTATAATAATCTTAAAAATGTTATCTTCAACCTCACAATATGTATTTAAATCATCATGCTCCTTTTCCATATCTCTAATCTTGTAAAGAACATTTGTAATAGAATAAGTATGTAAAATCCCTGTAATATTGTCTGGTTTAGATGATATAAGAAGAATTATCACTTGGTTTTCATTAACCAACACGTTATAATTTATGGCATTAATGTATATGGTATCCGATAATCTGAGAAGTAGTTTTATGTGTTTAATTGGAAGGCCACTGGTACTGATAATATTCTTTATCTTGTCATTTTCTCTGCATTGCTCTATATCAATATCCACAATATTCACCATGTTTAATTCTATACTACAATATTATATTCATCAAAGAATAAAATCTTAACGATGATTGGGGATCAAAACCGAAACAATAGGCTTCTGAAAAAACAGATCATGAGTCTTAATCGTCATCTTCCCAAGGAAAGAAAAAGTTTAAAAGAACTTTTAGGAGAAAATAAACCCCATGTACTGGGAACAGATGGAACAAGGCATCGTTTTAAAAGAAATGAATTGAAAAAAATTTCTTCTATTATTCCCAATGAATTATGGGGGCAATTAAAGCTTCCAATTTATATTGAGATTGATTCTGATTCTAGTGGATCCAGGATAACTGGAAAACTTGAATGCCAGATTTTTTGCCAGATACTGGGAAGGGATGATTGTGATGATGAAATCTATATTTACCGGCCAGACATAAAATTAGTAAGGAAAATATTGCCCACCACCTCACAGTATATATTTCTAGTGAGATGAAAATTTTATCTCTACATCTACGTTTTTAATCAATTGTAAAATCGCTTCAAATGAATGATAAAAATAAAGGATTGAATTTAATTATGGGATTTAAAAATTTATGGAAAAAATTGAAATCATTTAACCTCGACTTTTTATACGATTTTAATTGGGAAGAAATAAAAAAAGATCCGGATAAGATGGCCATAGTATCCATTTTAACTTTCGGTGCTGAGATAATGGTTACAGTGGGAATTGTAATTGGAACGCTCATTTATATTTATTTAAGGGTATTCACATAAATGATAATATTTTATACAATGTGACTTACATAACCGGTTTTAAGGATGTATAAACCCTTTGAACCAGTTTTTGAGCGGAGGTTATTGCATCTTCTTTATGGGGACTGGAAGTTAAAACTGTAACCACTGGTTCGCCTTTTTCAATAATTACTCCCTGATTAGGCAGGTCATGAATTCCTTTAAAATGCATGTTACCTACTTGTGATCTATGCTGGGCATGGATGATCATTTTCACTGCAAATCTTTCAGGAAGGGAAACTTTCATAAGATGTCCTTGGCAAGCTTTAAGATGAAGTTCTGCCATATTTACGCCTAAAACTATTTCAGCACATTCGAATGTTCCCTGCAAGCGGGGGTTTACCTCAACAACATATAATTCATCATTTTTAATGATGAAATCCACTCCATTTGAACCAATGAGGGATAGGTGATCAATTATTTTTTCGGCAGTTTCAGAGATTTCCCCATCTACAGGGTAAGGCACAATGTTCCCACAATATCCAAATGGTTCTAACTGCCCCAAACTCTTATTTCCTATGATTTGACAACTGTTTAATATTGTATGGGCTTCATTTTTTGTGGAAAGGACTGAAGCGCTGATATTTTCTCCATCAATAAATTCTTGCATAATCCAGTTATTTTCATCTATTTTTAGTAGGTTGCTAAATAGTTCTGATTTATTTGAATCTTTAATTAACAAGTTTAACATTTGAATTCCATAGCCACCAGAACCATGTCGAGGTTTGAGTATGAAATTTTTTTCAGGTGAATCACTGGCAATATCAAGGGCTTCATCAAAATCACCTATCATATAGGTATCTGGGACATTAAATTCAGATTTAAGTTTTCCAAAAAGGCGATATTTATCTTGAACATCTTGTATATCATAGTTTCCTATGATTTTATCTGATGGGAATCTACGTGGCGATACACCTGCACAAAAAATAATGCCATCAACATCATCCACCATTTCCAGAGCTTTTTCCTCAATCGCTTTGGAATCAAATCGTTCTAGAAATTTACCACATGATTTTGCTGGTTTTTGATTCAAAACAGAATTTGAAATATCAGCACATGGTCTTAAATCCATAACTCCAAAATAATCAGCAGAATAAACCGTATATCCTAATTTTTTAAGAGAACAAGCTACAGCGCGGGTGTTTGCACCTGCAACTAGAATTTTTTCCATGTAATTACCCTTGAAAATAAATAGTCCCGAGCGGAGTCGAACCGCCGTCACCGGTTCCAAAGACCAGTAGGATTACCACTACCCTACGGGACTAAAACATAAAAAAAGCCGTAACTACAGCAATCTCTTTTTAGACTGAGGTGATATTTAAACTTATCTACATCTTATTTTAAGTAGGTTAAATATTCTAAATTGATCAGGGTAACGCTCTTTTGTCACATTTTCTTTTAAAACGGCAACTACGGCATTTTCTGGGATTTTGAGTTGGCACAAACTCTTCGTTACCAGAGATCAAGTTTTGAACCCGGTTAATGAGGTTAATTATAACTGATTCTGCCTTATTATCGAAGTATGCTGACCAAAAAATGTTATCAGTTCCTCTCTGCCTTAAAGCAGCTGTGATTCCCCTTTTTGCCCCTATTATATTCTTAAATGGCTTTATCGTGTCCTTAAATGCCAGACAATAACCATAAACTTGGTTGATTGATGAAGCAAACGCTTGAGTGCCAGGTTTATCGTCTATAATGATGAATTCATCTGGAGTCATCCATACTTCATCAATATAACCCCTAACACCATAATGAACTGAAAGAACTGGCAGTTCTCTTGACAATATTTCAGTTGTTTTTGAAGTCTCTAACATCTCTTCAAATGTAGCCGGCTTTGCATCTTTTTTAAAATCCTCCTCTAAACGAGCGTGTTCTTTTGTTCCAACCACCATGTCTAGGGTGGGTTGCATTTGAATACCCTTTACATTTTCTAGATATATACTGTACTCACAGTATCCCTGTTTATTCAACCAGCTAATTGGGAAGTTATTTTGCCCATCCATTATCATTACTTGAGATATGTCAGGATGGGGTTTTGATCTGGTTTTGGGCATGATGAAACCTTAAAAAATTTTTTTATTGGTATTTTTTGTATTGAACTTTCTCTGAGTTGTCTATATTAAAAATGAATCTTTAAAAAAATATGTTTGATGTGAGAGCAGAAAATAAGTAATACATTATTTTTCTTTTTCCTCCTTCTTGGATAATCGACTTTTAATAACAGTCCATATATCCTTATCTTCTTTGTCTTTGATATCTTCTATCATATCAGTTTTAACTGATTTTTCTTTTGCTGTGGTTGCTTTTTTTAATATATCCAATTCTGATGACATTTCATTACCAGAAACTAATTTTTCGTCTAAAACCTCTTGTTTAACTATTTCAGGAACCCTATTAACATTTTTTTCGATTTTCAATGCATTTATAAGTTTAATTTTATCGTTTTGCAGAATTTTGATCTTTTCGTGGAGTTCCTGCTGTTTCCTACGAGTTTTGTTATGTTTATTCAGTAGATCTTTGTATGATCTGGAAAGTTGACTATGTTTCCACTCCAAATCAGCAAGTTCCCTTTTGTAATGATCTATGTGCATCTTATAGTCATTTTTTTGGACATTAATATCCTTAAACTCACCATTTTCATCGAGATACTGTTTAAAATCACTTTGAGGTATGATGAAAACTTCCATACTGCAGTCCAGATTATCAGACCGTTTCAGGGGAACAAGATACTGGTTGTACTCGTAGGTCTTCTTTTTACCAGCCACACTTTTTTTGGTCTTTTTTTTGTAGCATTTGACTGCAGATTTAACCATTTTCACCATTAAAATACCCCTCTAATGATTCAAAAATGAGTCCATTTAAAGTTATGATGCTCTTATCTAATGTTATGTTCTTGCAGTTCATAAATATATTCCAGTGCCATCCAAATGGATTCATATTGGATAGATGTGCACAAATATTGACTGGATATTTTTTTGAAAAAATATATTGATTTAATCTAAAAATGAGTATATAAAAGATTTCAATTAGTAATTCTAATTATTAGAACATCAAGAACTTGATTTTCATTTTAAACATGGTTTAAGATGTTCTTAATCAATTAGGACACGGAAATGTATATTAAAATTAGTGTGATATGTTAAAGAATATTATTATGAGCTATTGAATGTTATCCAATAATCATTAAAACTTGTTTCTGGCTTTGCTAGCTATGTTCAATATTTGTCGGTATTTAGCACGTAAATATCCATAATTTTCTTCGATAAGTTCTTTCATGAACTTATCCACACTTTCGTCGTCCAGAAAGTCGTGTACTTTATAAAGTTTTTGCACGTTAACAAATCTCCCTATGATGAACAATATTTGTTTTGAAAGCTTATATACTTAACGAAATAAAACTTCAATTTCGAATAGTACATACAATTCATCCGGAAAAAAATAAAAAACCAATCTAAAAAAAATCCTTCGTTACTTAATTTATCGGAAATTTACTCTAATTTTTAGATTCGTTAAAAAAAAATCTTAAAAAATTTACATCAAACTCTGTTCCTTCTTGCTAAATATAAATGCTGAGATCAAAACCATTGTAACAGCAAAACTGGTGATCACTGCCAAATCTAAATATAAAGGTAGAACTGATGAATGAAGGATAATTGCCCTTAAAGCATCAACCCCATAGGTTAAAGGATCAAGGTAAACAGCAGCTTGTAACCATGCAGGTAATCCTGTAACTGGGAATAGAGCACCACTTAAAAGAAAAATAGGCATTACTATAAAACTCATTATGAGGTTAAACCCTTCCATACTGTCAGTGAAGGATGCTATCAAAAGGCCCATGCCGGACAGTCCCAAGGAAATGATTATAATTACTACTGTTGATGCCAGGAGAATTGTAATATCCATCTTAACATTAACCACAAAGGATAGCAGAAGTAGAACTACTCCTTGAACTAGGGCTGTAGTACTTATTCCAATTGCTTTCCCTAAGACAATAGCTGGACGAGATATGGGAGCTACTAGTATCTCTTTCAAAAATCCGAATTGCCGGTCTTGAATCACACTAAGTCCGGAAAAAACAGAGGTAAACAAAATTGTTTGGCAAATAATCCCTGGAAAAATAAAAGCTTGGTATCCTCCAGGAGTATTGCCAAACCTTATGGCTGAACCTAGCCCAGTTCCAAATATTAAAAGCCATAAAAGTGGGGTCACCACTGATGTTAGTATCCGTGAACGGTAACGGAGGAATCTTTTGTTCTCCCTGAGCCATATAGTATAAATTCCTTCAATTTCTGCCATTTTTATTCCTCACCCTGAATGGTTCTGCCGGTGTATTTAAGAAATACATCCTCCAAGTTTGGATGCTCTAGTTCCACAGAATTCACAAAAATGTCCAAGTGGTTGGCAAAATTCACAATTTCTGGAACNAGGTAATCTCCCCTTTCAACCATAAGCTTAATTTCAGAGTCAGTTCTGAAGATATCCCTGACAAATTCCAGTTTTTCAGCTTCTTCCATGAATAGTTCGGGTTTATCAACTATTATAGTAATGGTATCTGCTTTAAGCTCCCTTTTCAAGTTTTTTGGTGAATCTGCAGTGATTATCTTACCCTGATTTATTATAGCCACCTCATCACATAGTTGGTCTGCTTCTTCCATGTAATGGGTGGTCATTAACACAGTAACATCTTGATTTTTATTTAACTCATTGATATATTCCCAAATACTCTCTCTGGTCTGAGGATCTAAACCCAAGGTAGGTTCGTCTAAAAAGAGAACCTTAGGATAGTGAATTAGTCCTCTCCCAATTTCCAGTCTCCGTTTCATACCACCCGAGTAAGTTTTAACGAATTCATCGGCCTTTTTCCCCAATGCAATGAGATCTAATATTTCGGTGATCCTGCTTTCTCTCACATCTTTTGGCACACCATACAATGAAGCATGCATTTCCAGNTGTTCACGACCAGTGAGAATATCATCCAAGGCTCTTGACTGAAAAACTATTCCTATTGATTCTCTAACCTCTTTAGGATTTTTTACAACATCGTAACCATTGACTCTTGCCCACCCACTGGTGGGATGCAAAATAGTGCATAACATGGATATTAATGTAGTTTTACCCGCACCATTAGGTCCTAAAACTCCATAAACACTGTTTTTTGGAACTTTAAGATTAACACCGTTAACTGCAATAAAATCATCGAATCTTTTTACTATGTCTTGGGTTTCAATGATGTAATCCATGGTTTTCCTCCTTGGAAAAATCAACTTGGTAATAAATTGGGTAATGGTAATTTAAATGGTGTGTGATTTAATGCTATCGACCATTACCTTAATTGATAAAAAAAATAAAAATAATGCATAAACAATCTACAAAAAAAAACATTAAATAAATGGGGGATTCGTTATTGATATTTAAACTGATAAAATCAGAGGGGATTGCCCATCACTCCTATTTTATCGGAGTTAATGGGCAAGCTGTAGTTGTGGATCCGCGTCGAGATGTTGACATTTATATGCGCTTGGCAGAGTCAGAAGGACTTGAAATTACCCATATTTTTGAGACACATCGTAATGAAGATTATGTTATTGGTTCTCTGGAACTAGCTAATTTGACTGGGGCTGAGATATTTCATGGAAAAAAACTTGATTTTGCTTATGGGACTCCAGTCAGTGATAAAGATAAATTCATCATCGGATATATAGAATTAGAAATTTTAGAAACTCCAGGTCATACATTAGAAAGTATAACAATAGTACTACGGGATTTAAGAGTTTCAGAAGATGTTCAAATGATTTTTCCGGGTGATGTGATTTTTGCCGGTGAAACAGGACGTATTGATTTTTATGGATTAGATAAGCGATCCGAAATGGCAGGATTACTCTATGATAGTATTTTTGATAAAATATTACCTTTAGGTGACCAAGCAGTTTTATGCCCTGCACATGGAGCAGGTTCAGTTTGTGGTGCTGACATCCGAAGACAAGACTTCACAACCACAGGTTATGAAGCAAGAACAAACCCACAATTGAAATCGAAGTCTAGAGAAGATTTTATCAACTTAAAAATAAAAGAAGAACATTACACACCCCCTTATTTCAAGAAAATGGAAGATTTCAACAAGAACGGTGCTCCAATCATAGGGTGTGTTCCTCACCTTAAAGCAATACCTCCCAAAAAATTAGTGGAAATGAAAAATAATGGAGTTCAGATTTTGGATGTACGCAAACCCACCAGTTATGCTGGGGGCCACATTCCAGGGAGTCTAAACATTTGGAAAGAAGGTGTTGCCACATTTGCAGGGTGGTTTTTAAATTACGAAGAATCTATTGTCCTGGTTGATGATGATAGCTATGGAATAAATGACGTTAGGAATTCACTGATTAGATTGGGCTTTGATAATTTATATGGTTTTCTGGCAAATGGTTTCCCGAGTTGGTATGTAACTGTGGAAAATGTGGACAGTTTAAGACTTTGGACTGTTAAGCAGTTGAAAGAACACCAGTTTGATGGTGATTTCTTCCTCCTTGATGTACGTAAAATCAACGACTGGAAAAAAGGGCACATTGAAGGTGCTCATCATTTATACATTGGAGAAGTTCCTGAAAGGCTATCTGAAATTCCACAGGGCATTCCAGTGGTAGTGTATTGTGATTCTGGAAATAAATCCACCGTTGTCTGCAGTTTTCTCAAAGAAAATGGTTACAATGATGTTATCAGCGTGTTGGGAAGCATAACTGCTTGGAAAAAAGCAGGTTATCCTGTTAAAAGCTGAACCTATCAGTGAAAATAGGGGGATTTTAGATTTTATGAATTTTAATATAGTATGTGGATATAAATTTAGAGGATTGGTTGAAATTTGTCATTATAAATTGAAAATGAACTGCCAAGTTAAAAAAAAATAAAACTTGTCCCGCATTATTGCATCAAATAAGATATTCCATTCGAAATATAGTTATAAAGTTGAATTCCAAGACAATTTTATAATTTTGTTCTGTCTTGATAGGGTAGTTCTCTGAATTTAATAACAAATTTGGTTCCTTTACTTCTGTCAATTTCCATTACACCATTCAATTGATTCACTAATGTTTCCACAATCAATAAACCCAGTTTTTTAGAGTTTGCAGAATTGATATTCTCAGGGATACCTATCCCATCATCAGCATAAGTTAGAACGTATGAATCATTGACAGATTCTAGTTGAACAAAGATATTTCCCATATCTCGATTTGGAAATGCGTGTTTAATACTGTTAGTTGAAAGTTCATTTATTATAAGTCCGCAAGGCATTGCAGTTTCTATCCCCATTAACACATCTTCAACATTGGTGTTTATTTTGATGGAATTAGAAACTTGATATGAACGTTGAATGGCGGATAACATCTTATTTAAGTAAATTCCAAAATCAATATTGTTTATATCATTAGAGTGGTACAAATTTTCATGGATCATTGCCATTGCCCTGACCCTTCCCTTGCACTCATTCAAGATATCTGCTGTTTCCGTATCTCCGAATTGATGCTTTTGCAAGCTCAGGAGACTGGATATTACTTGTAAATTATTTTTTACTCTGTGATGAATTTCTCTTAACAAAATCTCTTTTTGCTTTAACGATTTTTTAAGATTATCCTCAGCGATTTTACGTTGAGTAATATCAAAAACAGAAACCATGCTCTTTTTTGTTCCCGGAATCATGGCTACAATCATGTGAATATCTTTAATATCATTATTGCGTGTTACTAATCGTGTTTCATAGTTTTTAGGGGCACTATCTGGATTTACTCTGCGGAGGTAATGATAGTCTTCCACCATGGAAAGTTCTTCCGGTGCAAAGAGTTTGGTCCATTTAATCTTATGTTCTATTTCTTCTTTTGAATAGCCAGTTAAGTTGGAAAACTCAGTATTAACCAGGGAAAGGGTTTTATCCTCTTCAATGATCGCGGTTGCTGTGCCTGTATTTTCAAAAATAGTGTGATAATAATCTTCTTGACTTTTTTTAAGTCTTTTTTCCATCCTATCCTTATAGAGGGCTACTTCAATTGATATTTTCAATTTACGATTATCAAATGGTTTGATGATGTAACCATAAGGCTCACTCAGCAAGGCTCTGCTAACAGTCCTATCATCAAGGAGGCCAGTGAGAAATATTATAGGAATTTTAAATTTTTTAATGTGTTTTGCTGCTTCAATACCATCCATATCCCCTTTCAAAACAACATCCATCAAAATAAGATCAGGTTTTAATTTTTTAGCTTTATCTATAGCTTCATCTCCACTGGATGCAACAGCTAACACATCGTAACCCATTAATTGGAGGCTATTTTTAAGATACATAACCTCCACAACTTCATCTTCAACAATTAGTATATGTGCCATATTACTCCCCATACTGGACTTTATCCTTGGCATCTGCAAATTGTCAATTAAGATCTTAATCTTAATTATGTATTTTAAAAATTATATAGTCATCTATTAAAGCATTGCGTGAATAAATAAGAGGAGAAATTTAATACACATAATTTATTTGTTGACTTTGATTTAGTCCATGAAAAAATATATATTAGACAATTGAATATATATTCACAATATGGCAAGACCCCGTAGATTCCGAAGAATATCACAAGAACCCCAAATAAGATGTTTTAAACCAGAACGAGAAGATTCAGAGAATATAAACCCTATTCAAATAGGGATAGATGAATTTGAAGCAATCCGATTAAGAGACTATCTTGATATTCAGCAAAAAAGGTCAGCAGAGATAATGGGAATATCTCAACCTACATTTCATAGAATATTGAATTCATCACGTAAGAAGATAGCTAATGCCTTAATAAATGGCAATCCACTAATCATCATCGGAAAGGATAGTGAAACTAAATACGAGTGTAATGAATGTGGATTTGAATGGCAACATCCCCGCAAAGAATACAAAAAATGCCCAGATTGTAAATCCACTAAAATAATTTTTATAAAGGATAAAACGCGTTCTGACTCTGAAGATTCATTACTACAAAGAAGATCATATGGAGGAACTGGACTGGGAGTTGGAGCTCCAACAATTTGTAAATGTCCAAATTGTGGCTATGAATCTCCAAAAACTCAAGGAGTGCCTTGCAGTAATAATAAATGCCCTAAATGTGAAACTCCACTTTGTGGGGCCGAAAAACAATAAATAAATTAATAAATAAGTGTTATTTGATGAAGAAGAATTGGTGGTTTAATGTCTTTCATAGAAATAAAAAATATAACCAAAACCTTCAATGGAGTTAAAGTCTTAGACAACTTGAATATCAACGTTGCAGAAGGAAGCATTCTAGGAATTCTCGGTAAAAGTGGTTCTGGAAAATCTGTCCTAATAAATATGTTACGTGGTATGAAGGATTACAAACCAGATAAAGGTCAAATAATTTACCATATCGCAATATGCCCTAAATGCCTCAGTGTAGAACCACCATCACTGAACAATAAGAACTGCAAATGCGGAGGAAAATTCGAAAAGATGGAAGTTGACTTTTGGAATGCTGATCGGAATATTTTCGCTGCAATCAGGCGCCGAATCTCAATAATGTTGCAGAGAACCTTTGCATTATACGAAGATGACACCGTGATTGATAATGTGCTAAAATCAATTCAAGGGCATGATGAAGAAGAAAGCACTTATTTAGCAATAGATCTTCTTGATTTAGCCCAGATGACACATAGAATAACCCATATAGCCCGAGATCTTAGTGGTGGAGAAAAACAGAGGGTAGTTCTAGCCCGTCAGCTAGCAAAAGAACCTATGATCTTCCTGGCAGATGAACCCACCGGTACTCTTGATCCCAACACTGCTCAACTGATTCATCAAGCACTGATTGAAGGTGTGAAAAGTCAGGGTCTCAGCATGGTAATCACATCCCACTGGCCTGAAGTAATGGAAAACCTCTCCGACCATGTGATATGGTTGGATAAAGGTGAAATAATTGAAGAAGGAGATCCTGAGACTGTTGTTAAGAGTTTCATGGAACATGTGCCTCAACCAAAAATTAGTGAAACCTTTGAAACAGGAGGACCCATCATCAAAATGGATGATGTTAAAAAGCACTATTACTCCATTGAAAGAGGAGTAATTAAAGCTGTGGATGGTATTGATCTTTCAGTAAATGAAGGGGAGATTTATGGTGTGGTAGGTCTTTCCGGAGCAGGGAAAACAACTTTATCACGCATTTTGTACGGACTCACCGATCCTAGCAGTGGCCAGATCGATGTTAAACTGGGAGATAATTGGATTGATATGACAGAAAAGGGTATTTTTGGTCGTGGTCGAATAAAACCTTACCTTGGAATTCTTCATCAAGAATACAGTCTTTATCCCCACCGCAATGTTTTGGGAAATTTAACTGAAGCTATTAGTCTTGAGTTACCAGCTGAATTTGCGAAGATGAAAGCATTATATGTTTTAAATGCTGTTGGATTCGATGAAAACTATGCAGAAAGTATTCTTTACAAATACCATGATGAACTGAGTGGTGGAGAACGTCACCGAGTTGCTCTGGCCCAAGTTCTTATTAAGGAACCTAAAATTGTAATTCTTGATGAACCTACAGGTACCATGGATCCTATAACCCGGGTGCAAGTTACAGACTCCATTAAAAAAGCACGTGAAGAGCTTGATCAAACTTTTCTCATAATCAGTCATGATATGGATTTTGTTTTGGATGTATGTGACCGAGCTTCCATAATGCGAGGTGGTAAAATCCTTAAAACTGGGATTCCCAGTGAAGTTGTGGAAGAATTAACGGTTACTGAAAAAAATAAGATGCTAAAAGAAGAAACATAAAAATAATACTGATTTTTTTAGCTTACCAATATCCATTTTCTAGATTATTAAGATTCGAAAAACTTTTTTTAAATAATTTAAGAATGTGATAATGTGTATAAAATTGTTTTAATTGTTCTGGCCATTGTTATTGTTGCTTATGCAGTGATAAATGATCCCGTGAATAATAATGAAGCAAAACTCCCTATAATCCTTTCAATATTATTTTTTTAAAAATAAATTCGATGCTACATTTATTATAGGGACATTGTATCAGATTGAATATATTGAACAATTAACGTCTGGTTTTAAACAATCCCTTTCAGCCCTATTTTCAAGATTACCTTTGTAAAAAAAAGGTCAAAGAATTTTCAATTAGTTTTTTAATTTATAGGAGTGATTTAACACTTGAATGATGAAAAAGATTTAATTTTGTTTTCAATATTAGTAACCAATTTTTTTGGTCAATAACTTTTGAACTTTGTCACTTTGTAACTCATGTAAAGCATGTTTTGCAATCCATTGAGCAGCTTTAGAATCACTTTTTAACATATTTTTTGAAACTTTAACAGATTTTCGATTTAAATTTATGTTTCTTTTTCCAATCTGCCTTAAAGCCCAATTAACTGCCTTTTTAACGTAAATACGGTTATCAGTTGATTCTCTAATTATTATTGGGAAAAATTGTTCAAAATTCTGATCAGGGGCTTTTTTATCATGAACTGCCAGAACCGCTATTAAAGTAAATGCAGCTCTTTTTACAAATTGTTCTTCCCGTGTGCTCCATTCAAATACTTTTTTATACGCGTAAGGAGTCTTATGGAATAATTTGATGCAACATTGATCACAGACTGCCCAAGTATCAAATTTAAGAACCCAATCATCCATTTGTTCTTCGGTGACAGCTTTAGGATCTTCAATCATACAAGCCAGGATCATGGATTCCTGGTAGCCTGCCTGCCATAGTTGGCTGGCTAAACCATGATCATTACTAGCCTTTTTGGCTATTCGCCGTAATTCTGGCATTCTTACGCCAAAAACTTTCTGGGGATTGATCCCAAAACGGGCCATCCCTTCAATATCATCGGAATTTGATAATGACTCTAGTTCTTGTATAATCTCTTTATATTCCATTTTTACCCACCAATCAAGTTTGAGATTTATTTTAAGTTAAAAAATTTAAAAGCATTTTCACCAAGTATGCGTTTTTTATCGTTTTCACTTAAATCTAGACTATTAATCCGTTGAACATCCCCTGAAGGGTTTATCCATGGATAATCCGAACCAAACATTATTCTTTCAGAGCCTATAGTTCGGATTAAGTCCACAGCTTCAGCGTCATCCAAGGTGGTTGGTGTATCGATGTGGGAGATGGCTATGGCTGTGTCAAACATGACATGAGGGAATTTTTCTGCAATTTCTATGGTCTGATCCCAGAAACCATTCCCCAGATGGGCAATGATTAACTTTAAATCAGGAAAATCTTCCAGAACATTTATCCATCTTTTTGGTTCGCCGAGTTCTGATTTTTCGTCAATATTTATACCTGAATGGGCGGTTATGGGTAAATCGTGTTTAACCAGCCATTCATAAACTGGCCACATCCTATCATCATCTGGTGCGAATTTTTGTGCAACAGGATGGATCTTTAAACCTCGCATTCCCCATTTAAGTTTGTGCTCCAATTCTTCAACGGGTTTTCGGCCAGTCATGGTGGGGCTTACAGAGATAAATGGGATGAACATAGGATATTTGGCTGGCCGATTTTTCCCAGTCTTGGTGATGGCTACAGTCCAGAAGTTATTGTTTTTAAGTTGATTATCAAGTGCAAAACTGAGTATAACTGCCTTATCAATGTTTGCAGCACTCATATCACCCACATAATCATCTGGTGTGCCGTAACTGTAATAACCCACACCATGTTTTTCTTTAATCAGTTCTACAACCATTTTTCCAACTTCTTCTGTTGGATGCAGGTGTACATGAGCATCTACTATCATAGATAAATCCTCCAAGTGACATGTAACTCCAAATGACATGTGAACTAGTTAAATCCCCCGTGAACTAGTTAAATCCTCCAAGCGATACATCCCCCATAATGTTTTTAAGATACTTATTCATCGAAAATCTCCCCTTTACCATCAATTTAAAAAAAATGTAATTTTAGACCTATTTTTTCATCACTGGAAAGCACATCTCTGTTAATAGGTCATCTTCTGGTGTTTCATTGGGGTCTGAGATGTAGGTCTCCATTGGAGGCCCTATGATTTCATATCCATTTTGGTAGGCGTACTGTACCAGTGCCCCTATTGTGCTCCCACATTCGCTGTAAGGTCCTTTATATATTGTTGATAGAACCAGTTGTTCAGGTATTGTTTTGATTTTTACTCGTCTTTCTTCTTCCGCTTCCCCTGAAATAGGCATTGCAATTTCATACATGAGCTTTTCTACTGGGACTTCCTGGGGGCTGTTGAAGTAAACACCAAATGGAGGGCCCATTATCTGCAGCCCCTTGGCCATTATAAATCCCACAACTTCCCCCATGAGTATTGGGACTTCTTCATAAGATCCCTTATACTTTATATAAGCCACTTGTCTTTTTCCAATTTTCTTTTCGACAATTTCCATTTTTCCACCTTTTAAAGATTTTCTTCCCTTTTAATTTCTTCAATAAATTCTTTTACCCATTCCATCTCAGTTTTAAGGCTTGCTAATGGCCTGCTGAAAAGCGCAACAACATAGTAAGGGGATTTTAATTCTTTCTGCATCTTCACTGAGCTTTCCAGGAATTTTATTCTACCCTGGGCCGATTCTAAGTAATTTTCCAGACAATCAATAACTTCCTGTGGTTCCAGATAGTTAAGATAAGCCAGGCCAAGATCAAATGGATTTATTAACTTTTTATTCCAAGAAAGAAGACTGGTTAGCTTTTCTTTCATGGTATTTTTTCCCAAGTCCGTGATGGTGAACACTTTACGAGAAGGTTTTCCTTCGACTTTTTCTAACTTTGATTCAACTAATTCCTTTTTTTCCAGCTTTTTTAAAACATAATAAATGGATGAAAACCCTATTGGGGTCCAATTACGCATTCCCCATCCTTCAATAGTCTTTTCCAATTGATAACCGTGCTGAGGTTCCTCATATAGTAGGCCAAGTATAGCTGTCTCCAAATCTGATATTCTAGACATAGAATATTCTAATATTATAATAATATTTAAATCTTTCTCCCACCCATATTTGAATCACAACAAAAAAAATAGATGAAGTTTATTTACTTCTGATTAAATAACAATGAACATTATTATACACAAAATTTTTTTACATCTCTGTTTGAGGAGCAAATTGAATGGAAATTCCTTTATTAAAAGAAGTCGTAATAATTATTGGTTTATCAGTAATTTCGGTCTTATTATTCCGTAAAATGCGAATTCCAGCAATTCTGGCCTTTTTCATCACAGGGTTACTGGCAGGTCCCCATGGTTTAGGACTGGTACCCATTGATGAAGTAAATTTTTTGGCGGAGTTAGGAGTCATATTTCTCCTTTTCACTATTGGAATTGAATTTTCATTGGAAAAAGTTTCACAAATAAAAAGGTATGTTATTCTGGGTGGTTCACTACAGCTTACGTTAACATTACTAGCAACTTACCTTCTTTGTTCAAATTTAGGCCTTAATACCTCTGAATCTATTTTTATCGGACTTTTAGTATCCTTCAGCAGTACCGCTGTGGTATTAAGAATTCTTCAAGAAAAAGATCAAATTTATAGTATACATGGACAAATATCACTGGGAATTTTAATTTTTCAGGATATTGCAGTAGTATTAGTTATTCTTTTCATACCAATGCTGGCTGGTGTGGACAATGGTATTTTTAACAACTTGCCATTATTACTGGTCAAAGGAGTTGGTTTAATTGTATTCGCACTAATTAGCGCAAAATGGATAGTTCCAGGACTTATACATTATATAGCTCGTTTTAAGAGCCGTGAATTGTTCATCCTCACCATAATTCTAATATGTTTTGGAGTTACTTGGATGACTTCCAGTATAGGATTATCAACAGCATTAGGAGCTTTTTTAGCAGGGTTAATAATATCTAACACTGATTACAGTAATCAAGCTCTTGGAAATGTTTTACCATTTGCAGATATTTTCATGAGTTTTTTCTTTGTGTCCATTGGAATGTTATTAAATATTGGTTTTATTATGGAGAATCTTCTCTTAATAATCATTTTATCCATTATTGTAATTCTATTAAAATCATTAATAGCTGGTTTAACAGCAGGAATTCTGGGACTATCACTCCGAGTCATGATCTTGGTTGGTTTAATATTAAGCCAGATAGGGGAATTTTCTTTCATTTTATCTGCAAAAGGACTGGAATTAGGACTTATTAATGAAGGGTTTTTCCAGATGTTCCTGGCCGTTTCTGTAGTCACAATGTCGATCACTCCCTTTGTCTTGGCTGTTGCCCCACGAATATCACATTTTTCCGATAGGTTACCATTACCCCACCGAATTAAAAAGGGATTTTATCCTTTTAAAACTCCCCAGGAAAAAGTTTTTAGTGATCATTTAATAATTGTTGGATTTGGGGTAAATGGAAAAAACATGGCTAAAGCTGCCTCGAAAGCAGATATTCCCTATGTAGTAATTGAAATAAATCCCCAAATCGTCAAAAATGAAAAATCTCGCGGAGAATCAATCCATTATGGTGATGCTGCCCATGGAACAGTTCTGAAAAATGTTAACATTAAAAATGCGAGGATAATGGTAGTGGCAATTTCAGATGCTATTGGGACCCGTAAAATTCTTGATATCGCCAAAAAAATAAATCCCAACATTTACATCATCGTCAGGACACGATATATTCGGGATATGGAGAGTTTGTATCAAATGGGTGCTGATGAAATAGTGCCTGAAGAATTTGAAACTTCAATCGAAATTTTCAGCCGCGTGCTTGAAAAATATAGTTTGCCAAGGCAGAAAATTAATGACTTTATCCATGAAATTCGATCTGATGGCTATGAAATGTTTAGAACTCTTTCAAACGAGGAATTAATCACTTCCACTTTAGATGAGAGCCAAGATATTGAAATTACTTCAACAGTATTGAGTTCTAATTCAGATGGGAAAACTATTGGGGACTTAATAACAAATTATGATATTGAAATAGTAGCAGTTTTGCGAGAACATAAAATCTTTAAAAAAATTGGCGCTAATTTTAAACTAAAAAAAGAAGATGTATTGATTGTGAGTGGTGAAGAAGAACAACTATCACGTTTTGAGAAGTTTGACTGGTAAAAAATAGTTTTGAACAATATACATGAATTAATTGACTATTTTAAGGTTTTAAATAAATGAATATTAAAGTTGCTCCTATCCCCACTAAGTTAGCAATAAATTGAGATAAAGATAAGAAATAATTATTGAGTGATTCACTTCACTCCATAAAAAAAAATACTTTGGGGTTTTACATCTAATGATATGCTTTGTTTGTTTTAATAATTTATTTAACTTCCAAAGGATCAATTATTTGAAATCAATCTTTCAACTTTTTTGAACTTTTTACAAAAAAATATGAAGCAGGACCAGGGAATGGATGGTAAAACTGGTAGAACAACCCCAAAACACCTATCTTCAAACATATCATGCCTAAACTGAATATAAATTTGCGTTTCGGCTTCCCATGAGTAACCCCAGATTCAGTTATTGTGACCTATTTCGGGAAATGTTTCTCAAACACACCCACCAGTTCTTTTGGTTCTTTAACGATGTAGGTTTCATACATTTTGGCCAGTTTTTCCACATGCTCCACATCTTCCTTTCGGATGGTTATCTTCAGATCCTTACCATCCGGCAGTTGGGTAATAGTAACTCCTTCTTCAACATCTGAAGGCAATATATACATGGGAACATCAGCTTTTTGACCCATTATTGCCGCATTGGAGATTAAAGTATCGCCCATCCTCATGGCAATTTTTGCTACAGTGTTAGAGGTTGCCGGAGCAATTAACATGCATTCATATTTACCTAATTGAATATTTCCTGCTAAAAATGGAGCATTAGCATTTATTTCTACCCAAACCTTATCAAAATTGGATTCAATATCATTAGATATTCCATAATATTTTACCACTTGATCTCCAGATTTTGAGATAAAAACTTCGATATCCACAATGTCCCCATAATCTTTCTGTATTTCCAGCATGAATTTCAGGGTTTCTAGTATTTTATCACCAGCACCGGTGATTCCCCAAGCAACTTTAGGTTTTTTCATGTTAAAACTTCCCTCCCAGTTCTGAATACCGATTATCTTAACAAAAAAAAATGGGAAAATAAAAATTCCCAAAAAGTTTTCATTACACCATTTTCAATTTCTTGTTGCCTCCACTCTTTCTTCTTGGCTCATGGAAGCTAATTCTTTAACCCGGTTAATGTCAAGTTTCAAATTTTCTGCCAAGCGGGTTCCATACTCCACATCACACTTGTAGAATAAAGCAACTTGACGATATTGGATGTTTTCGNTGGCATCGCCCAAGTGACCAGTTATATTAGAAATAAGGTTTGTTTTGGCTTCATCATCCATTACTCTCCGGTATAGTTCGCCGGCTTGGATGAAGTCAACATCTTCAGTTGGTCTGGTGTGTCTGTCAATGACAGCTTGAACTTCAATGGCTGGAGGTGCAAAAGATATGTCTGGTTCAGGACCGTTCATGGTGTTTGGGTAGTAGTTAGGTCTAGAACCTCCATTACCATCAACATTCATTGGACCGTCACGCTGGTAATTTGATGCTTTAGCATTTTTTGGCCTGTTAACTGGTATCTGGTGGAAATTCGCTCCTAATCTATGGCGTTGGGTATCTTCATACGAGAATAACCTTCCTTGAAGGAGACGATCAGGTGAAGGACCTATTCCTGGTACGAAGTTTGATGGGGCAAAAGCAGCCTGTTCTACTTCAGCAAAGAAATTGTCAGGTGCACGGTTTAAAACCATTTTACCCAATGGAATAAGGGGATAATCACCGTGGTACCATACTTTGGTGATGTCGAAAGGATCAAACTGGTAATCCTTGGCTTCTTCTGGAGTCATTATCTGGACGTAAACCTTCCATTCAGGATAATTTTTTGATTCTATTGCATTGTAAAGGTCTTCTGTTGCGTGGTTAGGGTTTTCTCCGGCCATTTTAACTGCTTCATCATTGGTGAATGTTTTGTTTCCTAAAACTGTCTTGAAATGAACTTTAACCCATACATATTCCCCAGCTTCATTGTACCACATGAAAGTGTGGCTGGAAAACCCATCCATGTGTCGGAATGAGTAGGGTGTTCCTCTATCTGAGAACAATATAGTCACTTGATGTACTGATTCTGGTGTTAACGAGAGGAAATCCCAGAACATGTTGGCATCTGGGAGGTTTGTTTGTGGATTTCTTTTCTGCGTGTGTATAAAGTCAGGGAATTTTATGGCATCTCTTACAAAAAATATGGGAGTGTTATTTCCCACCAAATCATAGTTTCCCTCTTCAGTATAAAATTTGACTGCAAACCCACGTGGGTCGCGTGCAGTATCTGCTGAACCACGTTCTCCGCCTACAGTGGAAAATCTTACGAACACCTCGGTTTTTTTACCAACTTCTGATAAAAAATTGGCTCTAGTATACTTTGAAAGATCATTGGTCACTTCAAAATATCCGTANGCTCCAGCACCTTTAGCGTGCACCACCCGTTCTGGTATTCTTTCCCGGTCAAAATGAGCTAATTTTTCTACCAAGTGCACATCCTGAANCAATGTGTAGCTTGATCCANCACCCGTGGTTATGGACGCTTGGTCATTTGAAATTGGCTGCCCCTTATTTGATGTGAGTTTTTCTTCTTTCACTTTTACTACCCCCAATAAATTATCTATCCGGATCGATTTTTATATAGAACTGAGTTCTATATAAGTCATATTCCCATATATTTTTATTAACATTCTAACTAATTATATTTAATGGAAAAAAAATTACAAGAAGAAAAAATCAAAATCACCCCTCAGAGGATTGAACTAATCCGAAAACTACGCGAATTAGAAAAAACTCATCCCTCATTTAACAGTGTTTACAATGCTATTAAAAAAACACACCCCCACATAAGTCGCTCCACAGTACATGAAAACCTTAAATTGCTAGTTAAAAAAGGAATGATACGTAAATTTTATTATAAAGGAGAAACACGTTATGAAATCAATCCAAAACTTCATATTAACTTGGTAGAAGCTGATGGGACTATAAAAGACATTGAAAATAATGAAATCAATCAACACTTAAAAGAAATAGAAAAAATTCTTAGAAAAAATGAAAAAATCAAAGTAAAAAATTTACTAGTGCTTGTAGAATAAATTAAATTTACTATTATCTTTTTATTATTATCTTTCAAAAAACTACTAATAGTCAAGTTACAAGACTATTTTTTCTTGTAGAGTATACTGGAATCTTGAACTACATTTCAAGAATGTTTGAAAAATTTAATGATGAAAAAAAGGCAAAAAACAGGAAATAATAGTATTGCCAATATCCAACACAATAAAAAAAAAAACTTGTACTTCTCTTTTTCTTAATTCAATATCTATCCCTTTTTATCAATCATTTAAGTTAATTGCTGCTTTAAATCTTCAATAGATGATGGAAATATTTATTAAAGTTACCTTCAGAATAAATAATGATGATAACCCGAACAAGAAATAAAATTCTGTTTACAGGACTTATTCTGGTTTTATTTTTATCCATAGAAAAGTTTAGTGCTTACCCCCCCATACAAACACTGCCCCTATTATCCCTATTTACTGATGATTCCATGAAAAAGTGTTCTCTTTTTTTTTCAGATGCACATACCATGAGGTGATTTAATGAACAAATTTGTAGAGTTAATGGAAGAACTAAGCAAACTAGAAAATGAAGAACGTTCTGAAAAGATCAAACAGTTAGAAACAGATTGTGTGTGTCCTACTTGTCCTACCTACAACGACTGTGCTAAAGATAAGGGAGAAAATGTTTTTTGCATCATCGGCAAAAGCAAGGAGTGTATCACCATGGAACTTGGATGTTTATGCCCTACTTGTCCTTTAGCACAGAAATATGGAATCGGAATCACACACAATTTTTACTGCAGTCGTGGCAATGAAATGGAACAAAGTAAATAATTATCAAAGATTGCATTTTAACTTTAATATCCTTTTTTTCTTCTTTTTATATACGTCTTTAATATAGAAGTTCAATTAAATGGTAAAATCTGTGACAATATGAATTTAGAAACCATAATAATACTTTTTGCGACAAGTATGGTTGAACTATGGATAGCCATACCTTTAGGGTTTGTTATGGAAGTAAATCCCTTAGTTATTGCCATTATATCAGCTGCGGGATCAATATTGTCTGCTGTTTTAGTAATAATTCTGGGCAATAATTTAAGACACAGATTACTAAAATGGAAATATAAAGATGAATCTGCATTGAAAAAAAGTAGATTATACGAAATTTGGAACAACTATGGAGTGATTGGTTTAGGATTATTATCCCCACTACTTCTTGGCGCACCACTTGGTTCTGCAGTAGGTATTGCATTGGGGGCTGGTAAAAAACGCCTAATCTTATGGATGAGTATAGGTATTCTACTTTGGAGTGTTGGGTTAACTTTAGCAGGATTTATGGGTTTTTTAGCCTTTGAAAATGTAGTGTAATGTTTTTATGATGATTTAATTATATTCTGTTGTCTGAAATATTCTTATGTCTAATTCTTTAAAATCTAAAAATTAATTTCAAACAGTTTCTGATGTGAAACATTTAATAGGTGATTGGACGAAACATTTAATAGTATACTGGGCTAACTTTACACTCAGACGAGATATATTAAGCTTTAGATAATATGTAATGAGAATTTTGATTTTATCATAACATCAACAACCATAATTCGTTGATATTTAGTGTTTTTAGAAGGTGTAAAATTGGAAAAGATAAGGATAGCTATAATTGGTATTGGTAATTGTGCCAGTTCACTGATCCAAGGTATCTACTATTACAAGGACAAAAAACCAGATGATGCCATAGGCCTCATGCACTGGGAAATTGGCGGATACAAACCATCAGACATGGAAATAGTGGCTGCATTTGATATTGATGCACGTAAAGTAGGGATGGATGTAAACGAAGCAATTTATGCGTCACCAAACTGTACTTGTATTTTTTGCCCTGACATAAATCCATGTGGAGTTAAAGTGGAAATGGGCTGTCTGCTAGATGGAGTTGCACCACACATGGCAGATTATCCTGAAGATCATACATTTACTGTTTCAAAAGAGCCTGAAAAAAGTAAAGAAGAAATTGTAAGAATACTCCAAGAAACCAGAACTGAAATTCTCCTAAACTACTTACCAGTGGGATCAGAAAAAGCAGTGCGATTCTACGCAGAATGCGCCTTGGAAGCAGGTTGTGCATTCATAAACTGCATGCCAGTATTTATTGTCAGTGACCCTGAATGGGCTGCTCGTTTTAAGGAAAAAGGCATTCCAATGGTTGGGGATGATATTAAAGCCCAGATTGGGGCCACCATAACACATAGAACTTTAGCTAATCTCTTTAAAGAAAGAGGCGTGAAGTTGGAACGAACATATCAGCTTAACACTGGCGGAAACACTGATTTTTTAAATATGCTTAATCGGAATCGTCTTGACTCGAAAAAAGAATCGAAAACTGAGGCGGTTCAGTCAGTTCTTGGTGAAAGGTTGGATCCAGATAATATTCACATTGGCCCCTCAGATTATGTGCCTTGGCAGAAAGATAATAAACTTTGCTTCCTCAGAATGGAGGGTAAAACCTTTGGAGATGTGCCCATGAACATTGAACTGCGCTTGAGTGTGGAAGACTCGCCAAACTCTGCAGGATGCGTTATAGATGCCATTAGGTGTTGTAAATTAGCCATGGAAAGAAGTATTGGAGGTCAACTCACATCCATCAGTGCCTACACCATGAAACACCCCCCAGAACAGTTCACCGATGATGTGGCTGTGGAAATGGTAGATGAGTTTATTAAGGGTAAGAGAGAACGATGATAAATTTATTCCCCGCCTTACCCCCATTTAACATCAGTTTTACGAGACTTTATAAATTCAATCTTTTTTAAAACATACAAATGGCAATATTGTATATTATTTTCATAATTTATTTTTTAAACATATGAATAAGAATAAGATAACTACTAATTTCAATAACATTTCCAGTTATGAAAATTTATATTTTTCCAGTTATTGTGGAGTTTAAAGGTAAGGATATAAGGAAGTTTACACTATCTATATAAGGAATTAAAAATTCGATTCATGACAATTCTATCCAATGTGTGAGGATCACCATGACGAAGATAAAGCTAATTGAAACCGCTTTTAGAGATGCACATCAGTCGCTCCTGGCCACGCGTATGAGAACCCGGGATATGCTACCCATTGCTGAAAAAATGGATAAAGTAGGATACTTCTCAATAGAATGTTGGGGAGGTGCCACCTTTGATACTTGCATCCGTTATCTGAATGAAGATCCTTGGCAAAGATTAAGGGATATTAAAGAGTTGGTGAAGAAAACCCCCCTCCAGATGCTACTCCGGGGACAGAACTTAGTGGGATACAAACATTACCCTGATGATGTGGTGCGAGAATTCGTGGAAAAAGCTTACACCAATGGCGTGGACGTTTTCAGAATTTTTGATGCTTTAAACGACGTGCGAAATATGGAAACATCCATTAAAGTAGCTAAGGAACAGGATGCTCATGTTCAAGCAACTTTAAGTTACACCACTAGCCCTTACCACACTATTGATACATTTGTGGATGTGGCCAAGGAACTTGAAGCCAAAGAATGTGATTCATTGGCTATAAAGGATATGGCAGGACTCATATCACCACATGATACATATGAAATAGTTGAAACTTTAAAAGACGAAACCGACCTTTTAATAAATTTACACTGCCACTGCACTAGTGGTATGACTCCCATGAGTTATTATGCTGCCTGTCAAGCTGGTGTTGACATTTTAGATACTGCTATATCTCCTTTAGCTTGGGGAGCATCACAACCACCTACTGAAAGTGTAGTAGCAGCCCTTAGAAGAACCCCATATGACACCGGATATGATTTAAAACTCCTGACCGAGATTAAAAAGTATTTTGAAGAAATAAGAGAAAAATATAGTAGTATTCTTGACCCAATTACCGAAAGAGTTGACACAGATGTTCTTCTCTATCAGATACCCGGAGGAATGCTCTCTAACTTTGTTTCTCAACTAAAACAACAGAATGCACTAGACCGTTATGAGGACGTTCTAGAAGAAGTTCCACGGGTAAGAAAAGACTTGGGTTACCCACCACTGGTTACCCCAACCAGCCAAATCGTCGGAATACAAGCAGTTATGAATGTTTTAGGTGGAGAAAGATATAAAAATCCATCTAAAGAAGTTAAAGAGTACGTAAAAGGTTTTTATGGAAGGTCACCAGCACCTATTGATCCAGAAATTGCCCGTAAAATAATTGGTGATGAAGAACCCATAACTTGCCGTCCTGCAGACCTTTTGGAGCCTGAACTGGAAAAATATCGTAAAGAAGGGGAGGCACAGGGCATTATCAAAAAGGAAGAAGATGTTTTAACCTTTACTCTGTATCCTGCTGTTGCCCCAAAATTCTTAAAAGGTGAAGCAGTAGAAGAAACATTAACCCCACCTAAAAGTGATTCTCCTAGTGAAAAACCTGCTTCGTTACCAACTGAATATCAAGTAGATGTGGATGGTGAAAGCTTCCAAGTTAAAGTTGTACCCACGGGTTTCATGGAAATTGAAGCTAAAAATGATGTTGAAAAGTCAGTGTCAGTGGAAGGAGGAGTTAATTCAACCATGCAGGGAATGATACTAAAGTTAAAGGTAAATGAGGGGGACAAGGTTAAGGAAGGAGATGTGGTGGCTGTTTTAGAAGCCATGAAAATGGAGAATGATGTCCATGCCCCAGAATCCGGAGTGGTACAAAAAATCTTTGTGGAAGAAGGAGATACTGTAGGTACTGGAGAAACCCTGATGGTCATCAAATAAACCATTCCCTTTCTTTATTGAGAATTATATCCCACATAACTGATGATATTTGCGAGTTAATTTTTATACCATACCTTATAATTATTGAAAAAGTGATTCAAAGTTTCATATCCTTCTCTAGAGCATGATACCTTTATAAAAAACGAAAATAGTTATTATAAGGTAGTGGTTCCTATGAGTTCAAAAGATTATTATTCAAGGAAAATATCAAAATCAGAGGCAGAAAATAATTTTATATTTATTTTAAAGAATAAATTATCATTTTTCCCACGATTAGGGGAAGATTTTATACTTAAAGATGATGAAATATCCTGTGAAGTTCAAGTCGAATCTTATCCCTGCACATGCCGAGGACCAGAGAGGCCCCATGAACATTATTTTATAAAATGGGAAGGTTTAAAACCGGGAAACAAAGTAGAAATAGAGAAAATAAGCTCCAAACACAATGAATATGTTATGAAAGTATTCTTTTGAAAAAAATGCATTCACTTATAATAATGGGTTTGATCTTGCACACCAGCAAATTCGAAGGCCCTTTTTCGTCTCATGCAAGATTCACAACTCCCGCAATGCTTGTTTTCACCCATATAACATGAATAACTAATATTCATTGGCGAACCTATCTTTTCACCCATTTTTACAATTTCTTTTTTATTCATCTGAATCAGTGGAGCTTCAATTTGAACATCATCCATTGAACCAANTTTTAAAAGCTTATTAAAAGCATCTAAAAATTTTTTAGAATTATCCGGNAAGGTGGCTGCTTCTTCAAGGTCCCATCCCACGATTATCTTCTTTGCCCCTTCTGCCTCTGCAAATGATNATGCAATGGATGTGAATACCACATTCCTACCAGGGACCCATACTTTCTGGGCAGTTTCTTCGCAAATTTCTTTATCATCTAACTGGTTCATTTCCAATTCTGGAACAGTTTCTTGACTGGTTAATGCAGACCCTCCCAGCAAGGCAAGCCATGGAAGTTCAATTACAGAGTGCTTGAGACCTAATTTCTGACATATGGCCTTTGAAGATTTAATTTCCATCTTGGCACTCCTTTGACCATAATCAAAGGTAATTGCATGAATTTCATATTCATCAGCCAGGAGGGAAGTGGCAACAGTGGAGTCCAATCCTCCTGAAAGAACTGAAATTGCCTTTTTAGAGTTTGAATTGTTCATTTTCAGCACTTATTGGATTAACTATTATTCAAATGATTTTGTTTATTTAAAAATGTTTTTCCGTTAATTCTAATGACATTCAAGGCATTGTTGGTTTTTGCTTTCCTATTTTCGCCTTTGATTCCGGTGCCCCAATATCTATATCTATTTATTTCAAGTTTGTTTTTTGGTTAATGATCCTTATTACATCTTTTAAAGGAATACCCATCTCTTCTGACACTTTTCTGGCATCTTCATATTCAGCAGTTATGTTTATTATTTCTTCACCTATCTGAGCCACTTTCACCCTCACTGTCTTGATGTGACCATGAAAATCTATGTTTAACGGGATTACTTCCCTTTTAACTATGTTTCTATGAACATAAGGTATGGTTCTAACTCCTAGAGTTCCTGTTTCCCGGATTATAATTTCTGAAAGAACATCACTCATGTGCGATTTTGTAATCACACGTAAAATATGTGCTGGCCTGTTTTTTTTAGCTATAGTGGGAATTATTGTAACGTCAAGAGCTCCTTCTTCCATTAACCGGTCTACAGTGTGCCCCAATATTTCTCCAGTAACATCATCCAAGTTAGTCTCTAGGATAGAAATTTTATCGGCAGGCATTGGAGAAGTGCCAGTGACTATCCTTAGAACATTAGGAAATTCCAGATCGAGTTTTCCAGCACCATAAGAGATAGTTCGGTTAATTATCATTGGATAAAAATTTGTGAATTCATCCACCATATTCACCAGCAAAGCTGCACCAGTAGGCGTGGTTAGTTCATGGTCTACAGGACCGCCCATAACAGGAACATTTTTAAGTATTTCAAGAGTGGCAGGTGCAGGTACACTTATATTACCATGTTTACTTTTTATTCTTCCACCGCCAAGTGAAGGAGGGAGTCCATAAACTTTTTTTGAATTAAATCCCAGCTCAAAAAATGCATATGAAGATCCCATTATATCTGCTACAGCATCAGCAGCACCAACCTCATGGAAATGAATTTTATCAAGGTCAACTCCATGCACATGTGATTCTGCCAGTGCCAGTGTTTTGAACACATTTTTAGCAAATTTCAAAATATCAGGTGTGACATTTTCATGACTAATACCCTCTAAAGTTTCCACTAAATCCTTGTAAGCTAAGGTGTTGTGGTCCGAACATTGGACATCTGCAAAGCTTGCTTTAATTCCTGATTTGTTTATAAGACTTATCTCAACCTTGACATCTCCAAAATATGATCCATAATGCCCCATAATGTCTTTAACAATTTTAAAATCTGCACCAGAATTAACTAAAGCCCCTACCATCATGTTTCCAGATATTCCGGATTGTTGAGGATCAATTAATACAACCATGACTTAAATCCTCCAGTATTGCAATTATTATTTTTTTAATCTGATAAATTCAAGTTAATGTCTTTTTTATTATTATTATTCTATTTAATATCATTAAAAAGGTTGGTGTATGCTTTTTTCTTAGGAATTTAATATAATTTATTTTATGCCCTAATGCTTAACTTAAAAAAGAGTTTAACTCACAAATATAATTTGAATTATAAAAAGAAATAAAACGTGAATATTTGGGATAAAAAGAGTTTGTTAGGAAGATAATAGCTGATACAAATAAAATATAAATATAACTCGCGAAAAAAAGTCATATAAGTCAATTGTTGACTAAACGTATGTTCAATAAAAATATGGAATGGTTTAAAAAGGTGTTAATCATTACAAATCACTTTTAACCGGTAAATCCACCATGTGGAAAGTGTAATATCGGGTGAATCCACAGTCCCGGCAACGAATCTTGATGTTATATTGGTCGACTTTTACATCATGGATTGTGGCATCTCCACAGTTATAACATTTGGCACCTTTTTCTAGTTTCCATTTTTTTATAACCATTATTTTCCCTCCTTCTCTACACCCTTAACAAGGTAATAACGAGCCGCCCCACAATTCGTACACCATATTTTAGCTTTGTTCATATCTATTTTGACTCTCTGAACAGCATTTTCACCACAGTAAAAACAAGGAACTTCCTTTTCTAATAGCCAAGTTTCAGCCCGTTTTGATTCTTTATCCTTATAGTTCACGATTATGCGTTTTATAGGAACTTCTAGAATTGTGTACTTTTCTCCTTCCATTAACTCCATAACCTTTTCAACGATTTTGTCAGTTTTTTCCTCATCCACCACACAACATATGAGCATTGCATCATTAGCATGATCTCTGATGAGTCTTACCGCTGATTTCGGGTCTTCTTTTATAGAGAAACCTTCCCAGTCCTGAGGAGACATACCTTTGTATTCAAGAATATAAAATCCAGTAATACCTGCTTCAACAAGGGCATTCATGGCTTTCCCCAAGTTTTCTACTTCAACAAATATTCTAAGATGGACTTTCAAAAACAACACCCCCATTTGTTGATCTAGTCACTTATAATCACTGGAATAATCCAATGAGCACTTATTTATTCCATTCAATTTTTTATACATTAGCTAAATTTGATGATATTTATGTTACCATATATCTAAATAATTTATCCATAAAAGTAGTAACATGCATTTTACCAGTGCAAAAAAAAATAGATTCGGAGTTATTCCTCCTTATTTAAAATAAATATAAAGAATAACACGTCCTTATAATATTTATAATCAATAGGTGTTTTAATGGAAGAAAAAAGAATATCTCATTCTATTTATAGTTTGATGTCAGAAGTGGGGGTTGAAGTACCACAACTAGTGGAAGCTGGTCTTGAACTTTTGGAAGGAGTTGAAAAAACAGATAAATTAGAAATATCTCTGGAAAAACAAATCAGAAAATCGTTGGAAGATATTAATGTAGTTGTATTGATTGTGGCTGGGATTCGCGTTGAAGATGATCTCAGAAATCATCGCATCCAAGGGGTTGATGTTGATGATGATCCTGCATATCTTTACTCAGATGAGGTTCTAGGTATGGCTATTGCCAACCAGATCGCTGGCACTAAGGCCATATTCAACTTTAAACGATATGATGAAGCAAAACCNGGAGTTATTGGAACTTTAGGNCCTATGTTAGACGATGTTTTCGCAGGATTAGTGGCTGGATGTATGTCCAAGCTTTTTGAGGAGTGATTAACACCATGAAGCGTTCACCCCGGGAGGAATTATTTTCAGATGATAAAAAAACTGAAAATTCTCCTTTTAGTTGGCAAGGCTTTCTGGGTCTGGTATCCTTCTCCACTATACTGCCCCTAAATATACACAGCACCATCCAGGAAATGGCAAGGTTCACATTTTTGTGGCCATTAATTGGGGCTTTCATTGGAATTATTGTAGGGGGCTTTGGCTGGCTACTTTTCAATCCAATCCACCTATACCCATTGTTATCTGCTGCAATGATCTACAGTTTGGCCATATCATTCACTGGCTTCCATCACTTGGATGGGTTAGTTGACTTTGGTGATGGTTTAATGGCCCATGGAAGTCCAGAACGTAGAATAGAGATCATGAGAGATAAGANAATTGGAACTGGTGGTCTGGCTATACTTTTAAGTGTTTCCCTGATAACATTTGCATCTATAGCAACTATTCCCCTAATTTACATCTTTTCCACCCTTTTCGTTTCTGAAATTGCTGCTAAAATGAGTTTGATAAGCTGTGCAACCTTTTCAAAACCATTAGATAATGGTACTGGGCAGTACTTTATAGAAAATATGAATGGGAAACTACTGATGATTTCGGTAGCTTTTACCCTCACTTTAGGATTTTTTGCCTTTAAATATANCGGTATTCTGGGAATAATGGGAGGAATAATANCTGGGATCATCATGGTCTTAATAACCAGAAGAAGTTTCAAATATACAACCGGCGATATTTTAGGGGCTTCCAATGAAGTTGGACGAATGTTATCAATCTTAATTATGGTCATATTCATTCTGTGGGGTTTTTAAATGGAAGTAAAAGTTTTACGTCTGGATCATCGTCGGCAGCGTGACGCCCGCATAACCACCCATGTTTGCCTCACAGCACGTGCACTAGGTGCATCAGGAGTTTTTTTAAGTGGGGACCATGATAAAAAGCTCATAGAAAATGTTCATGATGTTGTTAAACGTTGGGGTGGTGAATTCCAAGTAGAATACCAGGAAAAATGGGAGAATCTCCTGGATGATTGGAAAAATAGAGGAGGAGAAATAATTCATCTAACAATGTATGGTGAACCTGTGCAAGATGTGATCACCAAAATCCGTGCATCTTCACAAGATAAACTGGTTGTAGTGGGGGGTTCCAGAGTTCCCAGCAAAGTATATCAAGAGGCAGATTGGAATGTTTCCGTGACCACACAACCCCACTCTGAAGTTTCATCCCTGGCAATATTCCTCCACATGTTTTATGAGGAAAAAGAGCTGGATTTAGAGTTTGAAGGTGGAGATATGAAAGTTATACCCTCACAAAAGGGGAAAAACGTGCAAGTCAAAAAATAAAAGAACAGATGTTAGGTCCTAAACAAAGATTATAGGATCAAAAACNGAATAACTCAATAGGGATTATTAAATCTATTTATCAAAGGGTGCTAAGTATGATTAAAATTATTGACCATTTACTGGTTCANGAAAACCTTACCANNATTAGGGTAGAAGAAATAGATAGAATTAATTTTAGNGGAGGAATAATTGAAATAGGCCGCTGGTTAGCCTATGAACTAGCAAACACGCTTGAAAAAGAGAATGTAACCGTTCAAACCCCCCTGGGTAATGCAAATGGTGTGAAAATAAAAGATAAAAATGACATGGTCGTGGTTAACGTCCTTAGAGCGGCCATCCCCCTTGTTGAGGGAATTTTAAGGGTTTTTAAGGATGCGCAATATGGTGTGGTTGGAGCTTGGAGAAAAGATGAACCACCCTTTCCAGTGGANGTAGGTTATTTTAAACTTCCTCCAGTAGACGATAAGATAGTGGTAGTTGCAGACCCTATGTTGGCCACTGGAAATACTATGAATGCAATTTTAGACAGAATTCATGAGAAAGGAAATCCCAAGAGGCTAGTAGTGCTTAATGTAATAGCCTCTAAACAGGGCATTGAATCTGTGAAAAACACTCACCCCCATGTTGAGATATACACTTGTGCAGTGGATGAAAAACTCAATGAAGATGGTTACATCGTCCCAGGCTTGGGAGACGCGGGAGATAAAGCTTTTGGAAAACCAGGACCTTAAATAAATTTGTATTTTNNTTAAAGGATGAACTTAATAAATAGATTCCCTATGNGCCACAGCCACTATTGCAGGGAAATTCCTTACTTCCAGGCGATGAAATGCTTCCATACCCTCTTCAGGAAATGCAAGCAAATCTGAGGATACCACGGTAGTAGTGAGGAGAGCTGTTGCAGGTGGTGTGACCACGAAAACAGACCCATTTTTATTCAGTTCCTCTATAGTTTTAACAGATAATNCACCTTTTCCAATATGCATCTTCACACCGGCTTTTGATAGCGGAGCAATACTATTTTCTATTTCGGTTTTGTTACTGCTGGTTGGCCCTATACCTGCAGCACTAACTGCAGTGTGCATTATAACTCCACCTTCCAAGTCCACAGGACTTGAATTTTTTTCTATAAGTTTTACCAGACGAGGGAGTGCTGCATCACGGCCTGTAAATATGGTACCTGAAATTGTAAGTCTATCCCCAATTTTGAGTCTTTTAATGGTTCGAGATTTAATTGGGGTTTGAATTTCGTTAATATTTTTAATCATTAATAACCGGTGATGATTTATTGTATTTTAATTTTCCCCTGCACTCACACTTACTGAAGTCATCGCTAGTTCAACTGTCTGAAGTTGATAATTATCCATCACAACTTTCACAAACCAGATGATCTGCATCAGCATTCTATTTCTGTTCCCTGTCTTTTCGCAGATCCTGTGAATATCACATAACGTCCATTTGCACTGATATCTGGTTTTTCACTGTTATAATCGCCCTCTTGGCCACGTGTAGAGATGCTAACACGTTCAGTGATGTTTAAAAAACGGTCCATTACAAAAACATCCCAATAACCATTGGTATCACCAGCCACCAGGTTATCTGCATCAGAACTAAAAGCTATATAACTACCATCTGCACTCATAAAAGCATCAAAACTGCCTTGATTTCCATGAATACTGTTATTAGCGATATTAACAATTTAATTAGTGCTATTTGCAGTATGTACGACCCCAAATAAGGTAAAATCAGAACAATCGTGACAATCAAAAGTAATGAATGTTTTTTTAGCTAGTTACCTAGATTTCAACAAAAATCCATGTGAATGGATAATAAGATATTATTACTTTATTCCAAGATTATGCTCTGTTATGTGGTGATATCCTACAAACATTACTACTTGAACCACACTTTCATACCCACAGCAAAAATGAAAAAAATATAATCTAAATTTTGAAAATAGAAAAAAAA
>JGI24709J26583_10000040_pt1 | contig 81721 bp, 84 predicted proteins | sample BioPla2DNA1_FD_26583 | JGI IMG/M metagenome (IMG submission 26583) | reverse complement strand
CGAAAAATGCGTGACCGGCTACTGAAGCCGGCGATTGATCACCGGCGTTTGGGTCAATTTTTAACCGGCGATTGGGTCAAAAATATTCCGGCGTTGACACTTTCAAAGCCATTGAAAAATAACTGCCTGCGGAAATAGCAATAACATCTCTTTGGGCCTCAACCGGCACATTACACTGACCATAATGTTTCATCCCCCAAGCCACTACACTGCCATCTGCTTTTAAAGCTAAAGAATGGTGCCATCCTGCCTCAACTGCTACAAAATCATTACCTGATGGTACATTACACTGACCATCGGTATTTGATCCCCAAGCTACTAAACTACCATCTTTATTTAAGATTAAAGAATGATCTTTACCTGCGGTAATCATCTTCATTGCTTGCAGACTTCTCTCAATCATCTCTACCTCAGATTCGGCTCCATATGTCATCAACGGCATCACTATTAATGAGCTGCAAAACATACAGACAAATAGCAAGAAAAAAGCTGTCCGTCCAGAAAACTGCGTTATTTTTTTACACATTTTCTTCTCTTCTTTTAAAAATTAATAAAATATTAAATAAATGTCTTGGATAATTTGTTGAAATTTTAGAATCTAAAGATAATATTCGCTAATAAGTATATATCCTGCTAAATATGTTAATATTTGTCTATAAATAAAAAAGAGCCCCAATGATTGTATCCCTAATGTTAAACCAATATTAACACTGGGGACACACCACAAAAGCTCTCTTTTAAAGCATTTTCAATTCTAAAATATCTTCTTTATTAATTTTAATTAAGCTTCAGCTTCCTGAGCGATAACCTCACGATTCTTATAGTAACCACAGGATGGACAAACCCTATGAGACTGCTTCGGTTCATGACATTTAGGACATGCGATGAATCCGGGTGCTTCTATCTTCATAATTTCAGCCCTTCTCCGACGATTTCTGGCTTTAGAACGACGGCTCTGCGGCACTCCCATTAGACCCACCTCCTCCTTTCACCTAAACTACTCTTAGGATTCCATTTTCTTTTTCAACTGCGCTAACGCCTCAAAGCGAGGGTCAATATCCTGCCTTTGACAGTTACATTTGCTTTCTTTTAAATTCACACCACATTCAGGACAAAGCCCCGGACAATCAGGCATACAAAGAACGCGCATTGGCAAACTGAGGAGTAAATTTTCCAGCACAATCTGTTTTAAATCAAGCCAATCCTCATTCTCAAGGAATGATAACAAACTATTTTCATTACCAGCCCTCTCCGTCTCCGACCCAGCTTCTTTTGAACAAAACTGCTCGGTAACATCAAGCTTGAGAGGTAACTTTACCTCCTCTAAACAGCGGCTACAAAGAAGCATAATCTCTGTCTTCAAATGCAGCGATAACTCTAAATAATTGCCTCGATTAGAGACATTACCTTTGACAGTTATCGGTTTAATTAGAGAAGCTTCTCCTAAATCTTCAGCGCAATCTTCCCATACAAAGTTAAAATCCTCTTTGGCGCCAGATTCCTTCCACAGCTTAACCAGATTAATTTTCATATCTGCTCACCCCTAATAAATACAAGCAAGCTTCTCTATTATACAAAATATCACAATTTATTGTCAAGAACGTTCACTCGATATTTTAACCTATATTTTGGCAGCAAGTAATTGCTACTGTGTTAACAATATCTTGAACACTACAACCTCTGGACAAATCGTTTACAGGTTTTGCCATGCCTTGTAAGATCGGTCCCATTGCTTCAACATCGCCAAAACGTTGTACAAGTTTATAAGCAATATTTCCGGCCTGCAAATCCGGGAAGACCAAAACATTAGCTTTTCCGGCAACATTACTGCCCGGTGCTTTAGAAGAACCTACTTTGGAAACGATTGCCGCATCTGCCTGTAATTCTCCGTCAATAACCAAATCAGGTGCCATCTGTTTTGCTAACTGCGTTGCCTGTATAACCTTATCGACCAATTCATGCTTTGCACTTCCTTTTGTGGAAAAAGAAAGCATTGCTACTCTAGGTTCCATACCTACCAGATCTTTAGCAGTCTGTGCCGATAAAACAGCTATCTCGGCAAGTTGTTGTGCTGTAGGATTAGGATTAACGGCACAATCAGCAAAAACAAAAATCCCGTCTTCCCCAAATTCCTGCTTAGGACTAACCATCAAAAATGCACCAGATACTGAAGAAATACCCGCTTGCGTTTTGATGATCTGTAATGCAGGACGTAAAACATCGCCGGTAGTATTCTGTGCTCCTGCGACCATACCCTGTGCTTCACCTTTATAGATCATCATATCACTAAAATACAAAGTACTCGTAAGGAGTTTTTTCGCCTCTTCCAACGTAAGACCTTTATGCTTACGTAACTGATATAGTTCTTCCGCATACTCCGGAAATTTTTCTGATTTGACCGGATCAATTACGGTGATTCCGGAAAGATCTGTCCCTACCTTTGCGGCAACGGCTTGTATTTCATTTTCATTACCCAATAAAATTAATTTGGCAAATCCTTCTCGAGCAATTATGCCTGCAGCAGTTACGGTGCGCTCTTCTGTACCTTCTGCTAAAATAATTGTACGTTGATTTTTTTTTGCTGTTTCTTTTATTTTGTCAATTAAATTCATTTCCTGAACCCCCTCTGTTATAATATAAATTAACTATAAATATATCCTATTCGTCAAAGATTTATATTTTCCTACCAAAATAATATTTTTAATCCTTATCAAACAGGAGAAAAAAGTTACGATGAAGATAATAGGTATTATTGCCGAATATAACCCCTTTCATAATGGACACCTTTATCACCTGCAAGAAGCGCAAAAAAGAACTGCTGCTGCAGATGGTGTTATATGTATCCTTAGCGGAAATTTTCTGCAACGGGGAGAACCGGCACTCCTTAATAAATGGGCACGAGCAAAAATGGCTCTGCAAAACGGAATAGATTTAGTTTTTGAACTACCAACCCTCTATGCCACCCATAGTGCTTATTGGTTTGCCAGAGGTGGTATTGAAACTTTAACCCAAACAGGGATTGTTACTCACCTTGCCTTTGGTGTTGAAACTAAAAAACCGGCCGTACTTAAAGAAATCGCTGCTTTTCTGGCTAAAGAAACTCCCTCTTACCAACACCGTCTAAAAAATTTACTGCAAAAAGGGCTCTCGTTCCCCCAAGCCAGAATACAAGCTCTACCACGAGAACTATTATTACAAAACTCCCAAACTTTACACAGTCCCAACAATATTCTGGCTCTTAATTACCTCCAAGTAATTTACGAACAAAAGCTTACCCTAAAACCCGTAATGATTGAACGTCAAGGTTCCGCCTATATGGAACAAAACCTTGAAAAAGGTAGATATCCCAGTGCTGCAGCTATCCGTAACTACCTAATCCAAAATTCTACGCAATTCCTAACAGCTTTACAGGAATTAAAGGAATATCTTCCCCTAGAAACTATAAATATTCTTGAAGACGAATACAAGCTAGGCCAAACCCCTGTTTATTTAGAGTTACTTTCTCCACAAATAATGACCCTACTACGACGAACCTCAGCCTCAGAACTCCAACAGATCATCGATATATCTGAAGGGCTGGAAAACCGTATCGTTAAAACAGCTCTAGGCTGTAATAACTTAGAGGAATTTCTCCACGCTCTGAAAACCAAAAGATATACTTATACACGACTGCAACGCTTTTTGATCCATCTTCTCTTAAACTATACAAAAGAACAAGCAGTTCATCTAAAAAACGGTCCCCCTTATTTACGTCTTCTAGGCTATACTCCTAAAGGTCAAAAACTGCTAAAGGAAATTAAAAAGAAAAGCACACTACCACTGATAACAAAGGGGGCTCATATCTATAAATATTTACATAATAATCCTACTACTCAATGCTTTTGGAAAATGGATGTAAAAGCCACTAATCTTTACACCTTACTCTACCATCAACAATTAAACCGCAAGGGTAACTTAGATTATCTGCAAGAACCTGTTTTTTATCCAGGACAGGTCTAGTCCTTCACTCCCTCCCATATACTCAATACAGAGAGTATTCGGAGGGATTTTTATGTCCTGTTCTATCTGGAATAAACGAAGAAAAAAACTTTTCTCTTCCTTCTCTGCACTGGCTGTTACTTTAATCGTTATAGCTATGCTGCTCTGGCCTGAAGAAACATACCAAGGTGCACTTTATGGCTTAGAATTATGGGCAACCATTTTAGTACCTTCACTTCTTCCTTTTTTTATTATCGCCGAAATTATCATGAGCTTAGGAATTGTCAGGATGTTAGGAGTTCTCATGGAACCATTAATGCGACCTCTCTTTAATCTTCCTGGCTCAGCCTCCTTTGTTATCGCCATGGGTTTCACCTCCGGCTTTCCTATGGGTGCTGTTCTGACCAAACGTTTTTGTGAAGAAAAAGAATGTACCCTATCTGAAGCCGAACGTTTAATCGCCTTTACTAACAATTCCAGCCCCCTCTTTCTAATGGTTGCAGTTGCCGTAGGTATGTTTCAGCAAATCTCCTTAGGAATTATTCTTGCCATTTCCCACTATCTAGCTAACATTTTACTGGGAATATTTCTCGGGTTAAAAGATCGCTTCTCCATAAATACCCGAAATGACAAATTATACTCTTTTCCGGCTGTTCAATCAAAAACAAAAGGACAATCTTCCAGTCTAATCTTAAAAAGTATTCATGTCTTTTTCCAAGCTCAAGAAAAAAGAAAACCTTGGGGAAAACTCCTTAGTGAGGCCATCAGCTCCGGTATTAACACCATTTGTTTAATTGGCGGCTTTGTAATTATTTATGCTGTACTCATTAGAATACTTAAAGTCACCTCTGTATTAAATCTTTTACTGTACCCATGTTCAGCCTTATTGCAAATTTGCGGTTTAGATACCTGTCTGGATCTAGCTTTAGCAACAGGATTTTGGGAAATGACTCTCGGACTGAAGGAAGTAGCCTTATCCTCTGCATCCCTTCAGGAAAAAGCTATCATCGCCAGTATCCTTCTGGGCTGGGGAGGTCTTTCCATCCAATCGCAAGTTACAGGAGTTGTTAGCGGAACCGGTATAAATCTTCATCTTTATTATAAAGGCAGAATCGTCCAAGGATTGCTTGCCGGTTTGATCACCTATTTGCTTACCTTAAATAATAATCTATTCCCTACTCTAACAGCCCCGACAATAACCCCCATACAACCTCAAAAGCCCTTTTTACCACTTTTTATCTATAACTTTTTCTATACCGGCAATCTCTTTTACTTAACCATGCTCTCTCTGCTAGTTATCTCTTGCTTAACCTTAAGCTTAAATTTCCTACTAAAAAAAATAAACCGATAAACATCGGTCTATAGCTAATTACGCAAAAATATTTTATTGGTCAAGGCAAAAGAAACTTCATTTCTTTCTCCGGGGTTTTTCTTGCCTTCAATAGTAACATAAATTAGTTTACTATTACTTGCATCTTCTTCAATAAAAAACTTAGATATATTCTTAGCTAAACTTTGTTCAGGATTCGTACCAAGTTTATACTTCAATTCTTGCCCAACTAAGTCAAAGGTAATCGTTAATGCTTGATCACCGCTAAACGTTACGGATTGCGTATAGGTACTAGCTCCACTCCCACCTGTAGTTATCGATTGTATCCTTTCTTTTTCCATGACCAAATTAGTAAATGCCCTCATTGACTTGCGTACTTGTTCCTGTACATAAAGTTCATCCTGAGCTAGATTAGAAAAATTAATATTAGTAATAAGAAATGAGGCAATCGCTGTCATAACTACTGTAGTAAGTGCTAAACCCACAATTAATTCAATTAGAGTTAAACCCTTATTACCTAGTCTTAATCTTTTCTTCATAACCATTCCCCCAACTTTTTCTAGTTGGTCTCCTTTTGCCAAGAATCAATGGAGATATACTTCTTATAAGGATTTATACTGGCAGATTCAATTACACCAATATAATTCTTTTCGTAAGTTTGTCTTTCCCAAGATTCATTCTCCAAAAATGGATTGTCATCCGAAGCCATATTCCCAACTACTTCTCGTACATATTCCTTATCAATCTTAATTATTTTCGAATGAGAATCGTCAATATAGATATTACCTTTGGCAACAATTAAACCGCTGAAGTTAATTGCACCACGTATATAAACATCCTTCTCCGTAACAATAATGCCACGTATCGGTGCATTTACTTCTTTAATCTCTTTACTAATTGATGGTTCTTCATAAAAACCCGAACCTAATAAATAAACACTTTTATCCTTTGAAAAGAAAACAAATTCGGAATTAGTATCTCTTACCGCCACATTGTTAATATCATCATTAATCGAGATATATTCTGAAAAGTCATTCAGTAAACTTTTATTATAAATGTCTTCATAGATAATTGCTCTATCTTGGGCATTAGCCATCGTATAACGAACATTTCCTCTCTCTATAACCTCACCCTTATTTATATAAGACCCTAAAGAATACACCTTAGTTATATCTGGCAAGATAATGTTATTTACTCCTCCCTTATTCAACCAGGTGTGATTTACGGGAAGGTCACAAATCATTTTAAAATATCTGGCATTATCTACAATCCGCATTTCTTCCCAATCATTTGTCCCTTCTATTTTCTTTTGGCTTACTAGTGTAAATGGAGGATAATAGGAGTAGGAATAACCACTCGAATCAGGCAAATAATAACTATAAGCCCGATAATTTCCTTTAATAGAAAGACTCTCACCGGTTGGATACAACGGTGCTACCGTATCAATATATGATACTCCGTTAATAAAAACCTCATCAGTACCTGTTATTTTTAATGAAGAGCCATCATCCTCATTTATATCCAAAGCATTAATAACAATTCCGCTGCTTTGGTCATGTCCGGCTTTAGTAGAACCGTCAGAAAAACCATAAAAACTTCCGTCTATTTCAACTTCAGCACGGGTTCCATTGAGTTCCAGGTCATCACTAATATATAAGTCACCGTTAACCTCTATTCTGTTCTTATCTGTATTCTCACTTATTAATACGTTTTTTGCAAAAACATTACCGTTGATCATCAATTGACAGCCCTTAGAATCCGGCGTAATCTCTACGTTTGCTCTAGTGATAACATTACCGCTGATTCTAACCGGATTTGAAACATCCGCCTGTGGATAGACACTGTTTAAAGAAATTCCATCTTCAGCATACATGTTACCTAAAACAACCAAACGACCATCTGTTGTTTCTTTGGAATCATTAATAACTATCTCCCCAAAAGATGCTAAAGTTTTATTCCAGGTAGGATTATCCTTAAGGGTCGTCTTAACCACATTAACATAATAATTCTCCGGAATCTGCTCCGGTGTTTTAATCGTAATTTGCATTTTCACTCTTTGTGGTATTGCGTCACCGGAAATCCCATAAACAGAACACAAAGATAATGTTGTTTCGTCAGCTCCACCGGGAAAGAAATCTAAATGAGCTTTATCTTCCACACTGACAACAGGTTTATTATTTGCTCCGCCTGTAGCAAAATCAGGGTTGATATATTCATTAGGATCTTCCAATTTAGATATAAAACTAGACTTCGAATTTCTAAAATATTCTTTATAGGCGTCTTTAAAATGGGAATTCCAATACCCATTTTCTAAATTTTGCTTTATCTTATCCTCGTTAACAATGTAGTTACCATTTTCATTAACTGTTACATATTCACTGTCTCCTTCTTGAGCCAGTTTAATTATTTCATCTTCAATAAATTGATCAATGGCTTCTTTTACTGCTTCATTACCGGCAATAACCGCTTCTTTTATTTCATTTAATATAATCCCATAAGCCTGCTCCAGACCTGATTCTGCCATATAGAATGATAATTTAGCTTTTTGGTCAGCTATGCTTATTCTTAGATTAACCACACCTAAAGTCATTACAGCCATACCAAGAGTGCTAAGGATAGTAATTATGATTATAACCATTGCTAGGGCTGAGCCTTTATTGTTTAATAAGATTTTTTTACACATCCCTCTCATTTCCTTATCACCCTCACCATTCTATTTTTCTTGTTTCGGCTATTTTGACAAGTTCATGATTATCGGCATCATTAACCGTTACAATAATATTGACACCCAATTCATTTTGACCAACTTGCTCAGTATCACGAATTATAACATCAGTGTTAATTTCGGCATCATTTTCCAAATCTTCTTCAACATATATCTTGAAATTTGAGGCTTCACTGTCAGGTTTTATTTCCGTTTTGTTAATAAGTAATTGCTCTATTTTCGTACGATTCTTGATATTGACTTCTATACTAGGATTGTCAATCACAATTAAGTTCAATTGTTTTTGCTTGGGCTCGTCCGCAATATTAGGAAGTTCAACCCCGGGTTCGTTGGTACCCCATTTCATACAACTCCTACTACCAAGAGGTTCAAATTTAAGCGTGTGACTGCTTCCGGAAAGACAATGATATTTTCTGGGGCTGCCTTCTGCTAAACTAGACAGTTCTATATCGATACCACTTTCTGTATCTTTAGAGATAGTAACTGTTCCTAAAAGCCCCTTAATTTCTATAGGAAGCCATTCTAGAGCCACACTTACCTTATATTCTTTACCATTAACAATCTCGACCTGATTAGTAATAGCCGTTATTTCATTCATATCCTTTGCTTTATATTCCTCTAAATACTGTTGAGCTATGTGGTTAGCAGTTTGTTGAATCTTTGTCTCATTACTGGCTCTAATTGTATCCATAAAAAATCTAGAAAGGGGGATTACTGCAGCTAGTATAGCTGTAGCAATAATTAATTCTACTAAAATAAATCCCGCTTTTTCTTTAAGCAGACACATCCCTTTCCCCCTCCTTCATTTTACTCAACAATAACATTGCTCGTTTGCTCCACAATATTGACCCTCGGCAATAATTCATCATCGTTTATTATTTGCACATAAAGAGGAAGATCAGTTTCATTATATATACTTAAATTCGCACCGCTTTGGTCCTGCTCACCTGTACGAGGAGTACTGAAAATCTTCATTGTTATTCTTTGATTACCGGTAGCAAAAGGTATTTCAACTTTATCAGAATTATTATGAGGATAGCTTTCATTACCGACCTTATATGAACAGAGATATTTACCATCCTCCATAAACAATCTTAATTCAACATCCTCTACACCAGGACTGTCTGCAAAAACAAAACTATCAGCAGAGATATCCGCATCTAAACCCATTACAATCGTAGGTAAGTCAGCAGTAATTGGTTTCACAGTCAAAACAAAATCACAAGCTATTTCTGAAGGTCCTAAAACAGAATCGATTAAACTTGCTCCGGAAAAAGGGTCACTAATAACGCCAATCTCATCTTCGTCCTCTTCCCAAGTTAAAGCAGCAATTGTATCTTTCATAAATGAGGGAATTGCATAAAACTCTAAAACAACACTTCCCGTTAAGTTACTTACATTATTTTTCGTACTGGAATTGATCAAATTTACTTTATTAACTAATATTTTTCTACTATAATTATTAACTTTACCTAAAAAATTCAATAATGAACTAAATGAACCGGAATATCCAACATTTACTATCTGACTGGGTAAATCATCCAATGATTTAATATCGGCTACTTTTTCAGGCACATAAATTTCCTGCCCTAAATTAACAGCATCATTAAAAACAATTTCATTTCCGGTCAGACCGGATTCAGCTAGTAATTGATCTATAATTAAGATCATTCGTTCTTGCTCTAATTTAGGAAAAAACTTTTCACAAAAAGAAAGTATTCTGGCATTTAACTCTTTATACTGTTCATTAACCAAATCACTTTGCCCAATTACTTCCTTCGCTTCTAATATATCCTTGTCCATTTGAATCTTAGCTGCCTTTAAATCTTGTGCCTTTTCCCATACCGGAGGCAATAAAAACATGAAGTAAAAGACTCCGACTAAGACTATTGCCATAACTGTGAGTAATAACTTCTCCTTTTCATTAATTTTCATGTTCTACCACCCCCTGAGAAAAAGTTCCATCCATATTAAAGATAAACATTTCGCCGGCGTTTTCTATAATAGCGGTATTAATATTATCTATCGCAATTCTGTCAACAAGCCCACTTCTTTTTAAATTGTACTCAAATTTAGCAATAGTTTGACGAGAATCGGCGAATCCTAACAAACGCCATTGATTTCTGTCCAGACTGAAATCTTGGAAATACAGGTTTTGCGGGACGGTTTCCAGTATCTTTTCGATTAATTGCAACTTAACAAAATCTTTTCTCTTTATTTCCTGTTGAATTCTATCAGCCAACTGCTGATAATTTACTTGTTCATTTACCTTTCTTTTTGCCTGTATAACTTCATCTAATTGTGTTGTTTTTACAGAATTCAGCTCTTGCTCTTTAACCGCTAAATCCTTTTCCAAATAATACACCCAACCTTGCAAAGCTGCATAAGACACTACAGCTAAAAGAATAACAAATAAAATAATCATTGGTTTACTTTGAAGTGGTGATGGCTCTTTTTCTTCTTGAAAGGGTGTAAAAAAATTAATTTTAGGCACTAACTTTCACCTGCCCTTAACTCAATGATAATGCGCTAGCCGCATTAAAATATTGGTTTAATTTAAAATCGTCATCATTGCCTTTATAAATAATTCTGCCATTATCCTGTAAAACCATCGTCGTTTTCTCTAATTTATCTTCAAAATAAAGGGCGATATCTTTAATATTAGAAGCCCCCCCTAAGAGCACTACTCTTTCAATTTCACTCCTACCTTTTAAGGAATAATAGAACCTAAATACCAATTTAATTTCATCGAGCCATTTATCGAATGCATCCTTTACAATCTTTTCGTAGTTTGTAGGTGACAGATCTTTATCAATATTGGCAAGCTTTTCAAGATTTGTTTTCATCCCTACCGTTGAAATAATCCGATTAAAGACAAGCTTACCGTTACTGATAATATTACAATTAATACTAGAATTTCCTAAGTCAATCAAAGCTACAGTTTCGGGTTCTCCAGTAACCTCTGACTTTTGCTGGAAAAACCCACCGGCTCCAATTCCATGTAAAGTCATAACAATAGGTTCTATTTCCAAATCGATGCATAAATCCCAATACTTTTTTACAATTTGTTTTGGCAAGGCCATCACCAAAACGCGAGCTTTTTTAATATTTTCATCTTTATATACTTCTAAAGTTAGATGTTTAATAACATAATTATCTACACTAATCGGTAAATGTTTAGGCAACTCGTAAAATACCATTGTTTCTAACTTGTTTTCATTAATATAGGGAAAAGTTAATTCACGCATAATTACTTTTGTACTGGCAAGTGTAAAAACTGCTTTGTCCGTAAAAATATTTCTTTCGTCTAAATTTTGTAATATCTTTTCCTTTAATAATAAAGTATCTAGAATTTGGCCATCTTCTATTGTCCCTTCGGGCGTACGGAAAGTAAAAGCATCTTTCAGCGTAATCTTACTCTCTGTTCCCTTACCAAGAACCACTTTTGTATTAAATGTCCCTATGTCAAAAGATAACATTTGTTTTTTTAACATAATTGATTCCTCCAAAATTAGGAAGGTATTTTTTTAACTATTTTTCTCAAGAATACAGCGGATTGCCGATTAAAGAAGTAATTGTATCTTGTAAACTTGCTTCCGTCACACTACCTATGTTTGCATCATAGATAAAACTAGCATTAGGAGCAACATCCGAGATAGCTTTTCCCTCATTTTTTACAGAATTACCTCTGCTGGCATTTTTTCTTTTTAATACAAGATCATCAATAACCCCGTCATTTGTTAGCTACGTTAGTGTTAAAGTATAAAAACCATCTACATTACTTTTATTTTCTAAATAGTCAGGACGTTGAGTTAAATATGTCTCCAATAATCTGACCATATTGCTAATTTCCAGCTCATCACTTTCATATTCAGCCTGAGAGTGAATTCTAGAATATCTAGGAATAGCAATCCCTACAATAATACCCAAAAGAACAAGCACTGTTATCAATTCGATTAAAGTAAATCCTTTAAAGGATCGCTCTCTTAACCCACCCACGCACATTAACATTCCCCTATTCTGATTAATTCTCTCACAATTCTCAGTCACTTTGACTTGACGGCTCAATCACGCTCATTAATCTTAACCAATAAGAACGTTAATTGGCGTACGGAAAGTAAGAAGATCTTTATATTTTAATTTTACTTTCCGTACCTTTACCTAACCACTTTTGTGTTAATGTCCTATGTAAAAAGAAAGTATTTTTGTTTGTAACTTAATAGTCTCATCTATTTAAGTCAAGAGCATCAATAACCCCACCATTTGTTAACAGCGATAATGATTGTCTCAGAATTTTATCAGTTTCCTGTTGTGCTTCCGGGTCTTTCCCCAATAAGTGACTCAACTACATCCGGCAAATTTTCTACATATCCATTTTCATCAAATTCAAAAAATTCGTCATTTTCGGTGACTTTAGCACCTATTGACACCCCCAGAGAACTAAGCATCGTATTCCCATCGATTAACCCGACATCTATTAACTCCTGAATTTCAACTACTGCATCATCGAACGATCCAGTTTCCGTCTTAATATTTCCCTGGATGGCATAAAGCTCAGCCACATGAGCAAAATTTTTAATAGTATTTTGATCAGCATCCCACACCGCTTGTCTTTGGATAAGCAAATATCTAGGTACGCCTATTCCTAAAATTGCTCCTAGGATTACCAGTACGGTAATCAATTCAATTAAAGTAAATCCTTTTTGATTTCTAAATAATTTAAGTGTTTTTTTAAACATTTAAATACCTCCTTAAGTTTTTTGTACAAGTTATTTTAAAAATAAATATAATTCATTTATTCTATAATTATCACCTCTTTTCACTAAATAGATAATTATGAATTATAAACTAAAGATCCATTACTTGAGTCATATCAAACATTGGGGTAATGATGGAAAAAACAAGCAAGCCGACAACTCCAGCCATCAAGATAATCATTAAAGGTTCAATAATGGAGGAAATTCCCTGTACAGCAGAATCTACTTCTTGGTCATAAATAATAGAGGTGTTTTCCATAACCTCGTCCAATTTACCGGAATCCTCCCCAATTTTCACCATATGAATAAGAACCGGCTCAAAGAATTTAGCCTTCCGCACAGAATCCGTCAGATTAGCCCCTTTACTAATATCCTCTTTAATATTAATAATTTTTCCTCTTATAATTTTATTTCCAACCACAGCTGCTACATATTCCAAAGATTGCATCAAAGGAATTCCACTCTTAAGAAGACTGGAAAGAGTACGTGTGAATCTGGCAGAGATGATTTTTTTATTAAGCCCACCTATTATTGGAAGTTTAAGTTTGAGTGAATCCAGCCAAAACCTACCTTCAGATGTACGTACAAAACGAATCAGGAAATAAACCATTAAACCCAACGCTAGCAAAAGTAATAACCAGTTGCCCCGAATAAATTCGCTTAAATTAATCAACATCTGTGTTGCCAAAGGAAGCTCAACACCGGAACTTTCAAACATGGCTACAAATCTCGGCAATACAGATGTAATAACAAAAACAACAGCACAAATAGCTACAACCATAATCAAAATAGGATAAACCATAGCTCCGGATATCTTTTTCTTCATACTATATTCTTTTTCATAATCCTCAGCCATACGACGCATAACGAAATTCAGCGTACCGCTGACCTCTCCGGAAGTAATCATGTGTACCAGAAGATCTGGGAATACCCCCTGCTTCTTCATTGCTTCGGAAAAAGAAATACCGGTTTGTACCTCATCGGAGATTTCGGCAACAGCAGTTTGCAGTTTTTTATTTGCGATCTGTTGACTTATAATACTTAAGGCATCTGCAATAGGAATACCTGCATCAAGAAGAGCTGAAACCTGACGACAAAAGAAGGCAATATCTCTTGTATTTGTATTTATAGTAGTACGATGACGAGCAAATTTAGTCTTAATTTCTATACCCGTAGCTAAATCAATTTTAACGGGGTATAGATTTTTTTCCTTAAGCATTTCTAAAACGCCCTCACGATCGGCAGCCTCATATGTACTTCTCACTATTTTGCCTGAACTGCTTACGGCCTCATAAGAATATACAGCCATACGACACTCTCCTCCTAAAAGATATAGGTATTTCTAATATATTCGTCAATGGTAGTAACACCATTAAGTACTAATTCTCTACAGTTTTCCTGTAAATCTATCATGCCTTGTGCTTTGGCTGCCCGTTTAATTTCTGCAGTGTTTTTTCCCTGATCTATTAATGCCTTTATTTCTGAATTAATTTGCATTATTTCGGCGATAGCTGATCTCCCTTTATAACCTGTGTTATTACATGTGGGGCAACCACGTCCGGTATAAAGGAGAACAGATTCATCTATACCCAAAAGCTTTCTTTCATCCTCGGTAGGATAATATTCCTCCTTACAATCCAAGCAAATCTTCTTTACTAACCTCTGGGCTATAATTCCCACTACAGAACTAGAGATAAGATAAGGCTCAATACCCATATCAATTAACCGAACAACTGTCGAAGCTGTATCATTTGTATGGATTGTGCTCAAAACCAAATGCCCGGTAATAGCTGCCCTTACTGCAATCTCAACTGTTTCAGCGTCTCTGATTTCTCCTATCATAATTATATCAGGGTCTTGTCTAAGAATTGCTCTGAGACCGGAGGCAAAGGTTAGATTCGCTTTGGGATTTACCTGAACTTGGTTAAGACCACTTATTTTAAATTCAATCGGATCTTCAACAGTAATAATATTTCGGTTAACTTTGTTTAATTCTGACAATATCGTGTAAAGAGTACTTGTTTTCCCGGATCCCGTCGGACCTGTTACAAGTATAATTCCATAAGGATACCGGATAATCTTATTCAAACGTTCAATATTTGTCGGTGTAAACCCTAATTGGCTTTTATGAATAAAGACATTTTCTCTGTCCAGTATTCTAATAACTATTTTTTCACCATAGGTAGTGGGCAAAGTAGAAAGACGCAAATCAATACGACGATCCTCTAATTTTATCCCTACCCGTCCATCTTGTGGAATACGTTTTTCAGCGATATCCATTTTGCCCATTATCTTGATTCTCGCCACAACGGCAGCATGTGTATTAATATCTAAAGACATTATTTCCTGCAAATCACCATCAATTCTAAAACGTACCCTGACATAGTTTTCAAAAGGCTCAATATGGACGTCACTAGCCTTCATAACTACTGCTTGTCTCAACAAAGAATTTACTAAACGTACCAACGGCGCATTATTAATCTCGCTAAGTGTTTCTTTGTCAAGATTTTTAATTTCTTCGGTATCCAATTCCTTCATCAAATCTTCGACAGCTTCTTCGGTGCTTTGTTGACCATAATAAAGCTCAATAGCTTTAAGAATATCTCTTTTACCGGCTATGTAAGGAATTACCCCATACCCTGTTGATATTCTAATATCATCAATCGCGTAAACGTTAAGAGGATCCGACATAGCTACTGCCAGTCGTCCATTTTCTATTTTTAAAGGTATCAAGACATGCTTTCTGGCAAGACTTTCTTTGATTAAAGCCGGAATTTTCGGGTCAAGAAGCATAGTACTAAGTTCTACATAAGGAAATCCCATTAGCTCACTTAAAATAGTGACCATATCACTTTCTTGCACCAGACCGTTATCAACAAGGATTTCCCCTAATCTATGCTTTGTTTCTTTTTGTATTTTTAAAGCTGCTTCTAAATTCTCTTCGGAAAGCAAGCCTGTCTCAACCAATACAGCTCCCAATCTAACTTTTTTATTGGCTAATCTTACTTTTAATTCCTTTATCTTTTCCTGCACAGATATGTTTCTCAAGTGTCTAACCTCTCTATTCTGCTTAGATATAATCCTGTCTTTTAAAATATCATCGGAAATATCAGCCGACTCTATTTTTTTGTTCTCTTTTGGTAAATCTTCAGATAAATTTTTTTCTATTATATCTTCGCCATATGTTTCAACTTTTCCTGCTTTTTCTGCATTTACTTCAAAATTTTTCTTTGCTTCTTCTTCCGCTTTACGTCTGGCCTCTTCTTCGGCCTTCTTTCTTGCTTCCTCTTCGGCTCTTAATCTGGCTTCTTCCTCTGCTTTCAACCTGGCTTCTTCTTCCGCCCTCAACTTAGCTTCTTCTTCCAGTTTTTTAGCTTTATCTAGATTTTTTTCAAGTATTTCAGCAGCTTTAAAGATATTTTTTGGTTGTTTTCCCGAAAAATGCAATTCAATCTTTTGCATAATTTCTCTGGCTTTTGCCTTTCTCGGCAGTACAGTTAAGCCTGTAGCCTTTTCAACTTCTTCAATAGCATCTAAATCATAAGGATCCACCATAGCTACCAATAACCGATACTGACTCTTTTTAAAAGGAATTAAAATATAGTCTCTCGCAATATCCTCACTTATTAAGAGAGGAACATCAGCTTGAATGTCTTGTTCAGACAAATTCACAGAGACAATATTATATCTATTTCTGAGATAATCTTTAATTTTATCTTCAGATACATAACCTTCTTCCATTAATATTTCTTCCATTCTTTTACCCGTTTTTTCATGTTTATTTAAAGCTTCTGCTAATTGTTTTTCCGTTATTTCGCCTTTTTTTACAAAATAATTACCAACCCCTGAACTATTATTTGTCACAAAGCCTCACCCCTGTATTAATATAATAAAAAACGAGCGTGTTTTCAGTTTTTTCTATGGTTTCGCCTTTAATCTACATTTTATCATACATTTTCGATAATCAATAGGCTGTAATTTATGCGAAAGCCATCCTTTTTTGCTAAAAAATACCGGTATAAAAATTACCGGAAAATATTATTTAATTATTATTTACTCACTGATATTTTTATCTTTTATATTTAACCTTAATTCATCGCGTCCTTGATTAACAACACTCATAGTTCTCTCTAATTGTTCTTGTAGTTTCGCCATAATTTCATCGGCATATGCAAAAGAACCTTGAGTTATTTCTCTAGCCACATTTCTGGCATTATTTATTATTTCTTCACCTTGAGCTTTCGCTTCTTTTACAATTTCACTTTCACCTGCTATTTTTTCTAATTTACTTTTAGCAGTTTCCACAATTGTATCTGCTTCTTTTTCTGCCTGTTTGATAATACGATCCTTCTCTCTAATCACCCATTCTGCCTCCCTAATCGTTTCAGGCAGCATCGCTCTAAACCCATCCAAATACTTATACAAAATGTCCTCATGAATAATAACTCTTCCTGTCATGGGAATACGAGAGCTTTCTTCCACTACGTTTTCAAATTCCTCCAACAAGCGCATAATCTCCACCTTTATTCCTCCCCCCATAATTTGTAAAACCAAATAACAGTATCGCCGTACTTGTTCTTTTTGATTAGCTTTACTACTTGATGTTCTTTTTGGTCTAAAGAATATTTTTCTTCTAAAAAAGTCGATTTATCAGTTTCAATAATAATTATACCTTCTTCAGCCAGAAGCTGCGCTTCTAATATACGCTTCAACAGCAAAGAGTATATATCTTCTTTATAGGAAGGATCTAAATAAATAACATCAAAATTATTGATCCCTTTTTTCTGAAGATAAGATATACACTCTAGAGCATCCATTGTTAAAATAAAAACGGGTTGTGTAAAAGCACATTTTGTTAAGTTTTCTCTTATTATCCGGCATGCCGCCTTATTTTTATCATTAAAATAACAACAAGCTGCTCCTCTGCTTAAGGCTTCTAACCCTATCGCACCTGTACCGGCAAATAAATCTAAAACAGACGCATTGTTAATTTTTGCTCCTAAAATATTAAAAACTGCTTCCCTCACTCGATCAAGTGTGGGTCTGGTAGTCATACCTTTCAAACTTTTTAAAGTGCGACCTTTAGCAGTTCCGGCAATAATTCGCACCTGTTTTCTACCACTCCTTTTTAAAAGATTATACCATAAAATGAAAAGTTTCTCGAGACATCTTCTAACAATTACTATAACTTCATTATTTTTTTAATTCTATGTTAACATACTTTTACCTGCTTCTACTCATAATATAAAAGCAGAACTTTTTTTAAAAAATAAAAACCGACTTTTCCTCCCTCAGAAAAAGAAACCGATTTAGCGGTTTCTTTTTTATATAAAAGACAGTAAGTAAGCATAACATCTTATTACTAGGGAAAACTTTATTTAAAATAAAAATGAGGTGTATAAAAACAATGAAAAAAAGTGAACTCTATCAATTAATGGGCATTACCTTAGACTTAGCCGTAGAGGCTCACGATTTATTAAGAGGTGATACAGGACGGGAAATTCCAGGAGTAAGAATGGACGAAGAACCATTTGAACAAGGTATAATCAAAACAATTACCATTCTCGATGAACAAGGAGCTGCTATAATGGGACGTGCTCCTGGCAGTTATCTTACCTTAGAATCAAAAGCTTTACGGGAAAATAATAAAATGGTACATAAAAATATCGGTCAAATCTTTGCACAAAAATTAAAAGAAATACTACCTTTACAAGATGATTCTTCAATTTTAATCGTGGGCTTAGGTAATTGGAATGCAACCCCCGATGCCTTAGGACCCAAGACTGTCGAATATTCTATGGCGACAAGACATTTATTCCATTACGCCCCTGAAGAATTACGCCACGGATTACGGTCTGTCAGTGTTATTGCTCCCGGTGTGCTCGGGATCACAGGAATAGAAACAGCGGAAATAATCAAAGGCATTGTTGACCGTGTAAAACCGGATTTGCTTATTGTTATTGATTCTTTAGCAGCAGGCAATGTGGAAAGAATTAATTCTACTATCCAAGTAGCCACTACCGGTATCAATCCCGGCTCCGGCATTGGGAATAAAAGAGCCGCAATAAACCAGGAAACCATGGGTATACCTGTAATTGCCATTGGCGTTCCCACGGTAGTTAATGCTGCAATTATCGCCCATCAAGCCATGGAAAAACTATTTAGTCATTTGCAATCTACACCAAACTTACGTGCTGTATATCAAGGTTTACAACCGGTTGCAGTCGGTCAAATGATTAATCAAGTTTTAGAACCTTTTGGCGGGCAACTAATGGTTACTCCTAAAGAAATCGATGAACAAATAGAGAATACAGCAAAAATTATCGCCATGTCTTTAGCCCTCTCCTTACATCCCGGAATACCACCTGAAGAAGTGGAACATTACCTGCATTAAACCATCAAACTAATTAAAAACAAGCAGAGATACCGGAACAGTCCCTGCTTGTTTTTTATTCTATTTTATTTTAATTAGAAGTTACACCATTTGCCCTTTGGATAAAGCTTCCTCTGCAAATTGTACAAGCTTTCTGGTCATATATCCTCCAACATATCCATTCTGACGAGAAGTCAATGAACCTTTATCAATCTGAGCATAGTTGGAGATTCCTAGTTCACCAGCGATTTCATATTTTAACTGATCAAGAGCTTGAGCTGCACCCTGAACTGCTGGCTTATTAGTATTACGAGGCATTTTAAACTTCACCTCCTTTGCTTGAAGTATTCTTATTTTTCGCTGTTGATGAATTTTTTATACATTCTAAAAAACTAATTTAGTTAGAACATTTTCCCATTAAATTTCAACTTAATCATTAATTTTTTTACTTAATCATTAATTTTTTTCTTCTATTAATGTTAAATTTTTTATGCTGACCTTTACCCTTGTTTTGCTTTTCTCGATTTTCCCTCTGTGTTAACCCAAATTCTTGTGCTATTTCGTATTTTACTCTCTCCAAATGACTTTCCAATTGAGTTTTATGGGGCACAAAAATCACCTCCTGAACTTAGTTTTAAACTTTTTAGAAATAAAACACGAGGTAATACATGGTTGTTTACAAAAAAAATAAATGAGTATCGATGTTTTCGATACTCATTTATTTTTTTATAAACAATCTACAAAAATTTTTAACCAAACAAAGATAGCAAGATACCGGCCGCTACTGCTGAGCCAATTACCCCGGCTACATTAGGTCCCATCGCATGCATCAACAAGAAGTTGTTGGGATTTTCTTTTTGCCCTACTACTTGAGAAACCCGTGCCGCCATCGGAACTGCGGAAACTCCGGCAGAACCAATCAAAGGATTAATCTTACCCCCAGAGAGTATATACATCAAGTTTCCCAAAAGAACACCACTGGCAGTCCCGAAACAGAAAGCGATCAAACCTAAAGCAATAATTTTTAGAGTAGCCGGACTTAAAAAGGCGGCCGCATTAGCTGTGGCTCCGACCGTAACACCTAAGAAAATCGTAATAATATTCATTAAGGCGTTCTGTGCTGTATCGCTCAAACGCCCAACAACACCGGATTCTCGGAAAAGGTTCCCTAACATCAGCATCCCAATCAAAGGTGTGGCATCAGGGAGCAGTAAGGAAACAACTACCGTCACGGCAATCGGGAAAATAATTTTTTCCCTTTGCGATACAGTACGAAGCTGATCCATAACAACGACCCTCATTTTACGAGTTGTTAGCGCTCTCATAATCGGTGGTTGAATAATCGGTACTAAAGCCATATATGAATACGCCGCAATAGCAATTGCCGGCAATAAGTGCGGTGCTAACTTAGAAGTAAGAAAGATAGCCGTTGGCCCATCAGCACCACCGATAATTCCTATAGAGCCGGCTTCTTGGGGAGAAAAACCCAATAATAAAGCACCAATAAAAGTAAGAAAAATTCCAAATTGAGCTGCTGCTCCTAAAAGTAAAGTCTTCGGATTAGCAATAAGCGGACCAAAATCTGTCATCGCCCCTACGCCCATAAAAATAAGAGGCGGATATATCCCTAATTTTACTCCTTGATATAAATAATATAGTAAACCACCGGGAGCTATTGATTCTTCACCCGTTAAAGGATCCATTCCCGGTTGCGGTGCTGACATTAAACCGGCATTTGGTATATTGGTAAGTAACATACCAAAAGCAATCGGCAAAAGTAGCAACGGTTCAAACTTTTTCACTATAGCCAAATAAAGTAAAATAAAGGAGATGAAGAGCATAATCACTTGTTGAATCGTTAGATTAACAAAACCTGTGCTCATCGCCAGATCATAGAAGGCCTCTGTTAAGTTTAGTTCCATTAGTAATTTCCTTCCCCTCTTGATATTGAAATTGTTATCAATATTTATTTATTCTAAGCAATAACAACCAGTGCATCTCCTGGATTAACCGCAGTACCTTCACTAACTCTTATTTCTTTAACAGTTCCCGACCTTCCACAAAAGATCTCATTTTCCATTTTCATCGCTTCTAAGTATAAAATTAAATCTCCCGCATTTACCTGCTGTCCAACTTGCACTTTAATAGACATAATTTTCCCCGGCATAGGTGCGGTAATAACTTCTGCTCCCTCAGGTGCCGCTGCCGCTGCAGGTGCCGGCGCTGCTGCTTTTGTCTCCTGCGAAGTTGCAGGTGCAACCGATGGTGTAACAGGCGCTGCTTTAGCTGCTGTTGGTGTACTTACTTGAGTAACGGGTGCTAAACTCCCGCCGATTTCTTCTACTTCTACTTCATATTCTTTTCCATTTACCTTAATATGGAACTTTTTCATTTTAGGCTCCTCCTTTATTCAATAATTATTATCCAATATATCTTTACAAAGATTGCCGTAAATACATTGTTTCCTGACGTCCGGCAATACTCCAAGCTGAAAATTTCTCTTCTTTTACACGTTTAATTGTTTTAATTTTCATTTTACCTTGAGTTAAGCAAGCGACTGCAGCAGCTATAACCGCAACAATTTCCGCGTCATCTGCAACATTCATTTGTTGCTCTTGAGAAATCATCTCATTTTTGCTGGCTACAGGTTCAGGTATGTTCTTTTTTTTTGTTTCGGAAACATTAATTACTTTAGTCATAAACTTAATAATATAAATGAGAAAAACTAAAGTAACGAAAACAATCCCCATTCCTAATAGAGCAACCTTTATTCCGAATATAAACGATTCCACCCACTGTCACTCCTTTCATAAGCCCTCTTCTTATCCCGTTTTATAAAGGAATATTGCCATGTTTTTTGGCCGGACGACTTTCACGTTTAGTTGCCAGCATTTCTAAAGCATTTACAAGACGAGGGCGTGTCTCCCGTGGTTCAATAACCTGATCCACAAAGCCGCACTCTGCCGCAACATAAGGTGTAGCAAAACGCTCACGATATTCTGCAATCTTCTCTGCCCGTTTTTCTACAGGATTATCAGCTGCTTCAATTTCTTTGCGGAAAATAATGTTTGCTGCCCCTTCTGCACCCATTACGGCTATTTCAGCAGTTGGCCAGGCGATTACTAGATCCGCTCCTAAATCGCGAGAACACATAGCCAGATATGATCCACCATAAGCCTTACGTGTAACCAAGGTAATCTTAGGCACAGTAGCTTCAGAATAAGCATAAAGCAATTTAGCTCCATGACGAATTATTCCGCCATACTCTTGATTTGTTCCGGGTAAATAACCGGGAACATCTACAAAATTAACAATGGGAATGTTAAAGGCATCACAAAAACGGATATGACGTGCTGCCTTATCCGAAGCATTAATATCTAAACATCCTGCCAAATATTTAGGTTGATTAGCAATAATTCCAATTACCTGTCCGTTAATACGGGCATATCCGGTTAGGATATTCTGAGCATAATATGGCATCGTCTGAAAAAATTCCCCATTATCTACAACTTTAGTAATTACATCTAACATGTCATAGGCCTGATTAGGGTTATCCGGCATAATGTCATTTAATTCTTCCGCAATACGTTCAGGATCATCACCACTCTCAACATAGGGTGGATTCTCTAAATTGTTTGAAGGTAAAAAGCTTAATAGCTTTCTAATCTGGGCAAAACATTCCTCTTCATTTTCAGCTGCAAAATGAGCAACTCCGCTACGCTGATTATGAGTCATCGCTCCTCCCAATTCTTCAGCGGTAACTTCTTCACCGGTTACCGCTTTAATTACCTGAGGACCGGTAATAAACATTTGCGAAGTATTTTTTACCATAAATACATAGTCTGTCAAAGCAGGTGAATAAACAGCGCCTCCGGCACAAGGTCCCATTATTACAGAAAATTGCGGAATAACGCCTGAAGCTAAAGTATTACGATAAAAAATCTGACCATATCCGGATAAAGCATTAACAGCTTCCTGAATTCTTGCACCTCCTGAATCGTTTAGGCCAATTACCGGTGCTCCCATTTTCATCGCCATATCTAAAACTTTGCATATTTTACCTGCATGCATTTCTCCCAAAGATCCTCCCAGAACTGTAAAGTCCTGAGCATAAACATAAACAAGTCTGCCATCTATAGTACCATATCCTGTGACCACACCTTCTCCTGGGGCTTCCTTTTCCGCCATCCCAAAATTAACACAACGATGGGTCACATACTTATCAGTTTCAGTAAAAGAACCGGCGTCCAAGAGCTTTTCGATGCGTTCACGTGCAGTATATTTACCTTTTGCATGCTGCTTCTCAATCGCTTTTTGCCCTCCACTCGCTTCAATCTTTTGGTTGAGAGCTTGTAATGCTTTAATCTTCTCTTGTGTACTCATCTTTCGCATTTACCTCTCTTTTCCGTTTAATCTTGCTTTTCTCTTTCTGTTAGCTCAATTAGTACTCCCTTAGTTGCTCGAGGATGTAAAAACGCTATGCGTGCGCCGCCAGCACCATAACGTGGCTTTTCATCAATCAAACGTATCCCTTTTTCTTTCAGAATTTTTAAAGCCTCATCAATATTATCTACCCTCAAAGCTATATGTTGAATGCCTTCCCCCCTTTTCTCTATAAATTTATTGATTGGTCCATCAGGAACAGTTGATTCTAAAAGCTCAATCTCGCTATCCCCACAAGGTAAAAAGGCAACTTTAACTTTTTGCTCAGGGACTACCTCTGTACCGATGGCCTCTAATCCCAAGATTTCAGAATAAAAGTTTAAAGACTCTGATAAGTCTTTTACAGCAATACCAATATGATCTATTTTTAAAACCTTCACTTTGTCACCTCTCAAAAATATTAAAAATATATAAAGATTTTCAGTCAAATTCGTATGTACAATGTATATTGTATCAAGAATACAATATTTTGTAAATGAAATGTTAAAATAATCTAGCTAATTGTCTTTCATCTCGGCAAAAATTTGTTTAACCAACTTGTATGGATCTAACTCTTTTTTCATCAAAGCGTCTAAATACTCTTTTAATTTTCCTTCTCTTTTAATTTTTCGCACGATCTGCTGATAGATTTTCATACTGACAATACTCAAAATTTCCTTTTCTAATCTATCTCGTCTTTTTATTTCCAAATAATTAGACTCCACTAAATAATTAAAGTGTTCTTTAATTTTATCTGCTATTTCTTTAATCCCTATATTTTGATCAGAGATAGCCATAAGTACAGGTGGTTCCCATGCAGATTTTTCACTTTTTAACTCTAACATCATTTTTAATTCATAAACAACCCTATTAGCGCCATCCCGATCGGCTTTATTGACAATAAATAAATCTCCTATTTCTAAAATACCGGCCTTGATCGCTTGTATATCATCACCTAAACCAGGAACCATTACAACGAGAGTCGTATCTGCCATTTTCACAATATCTATTTCGGATTGGCCCACTCCCACTGTTTCGATAATAATATATTCGAAATTACAGGCATCAAGAATTTTTATTACGGCACTGGTCGCCGCTGATAAACCTCCCAAACTACCACGAGTACCCATGCTTCGAATATATACACCTTCATCTAAATTCAAATCAGACATTCTAATACGGTCACCAAGAATTGCCCCTCCTGTAAATGGACTTGTTGGGTCAACTGCAACAATTGCAACTTTTTTATTATCACGGCGCAATTCTTTTACCAATTTATCCGTTAAAGTACTTTTACCGGAACCAGGAGGACCCGTAATCCCAATTACCTGTGCCTTCCCTGTATATGGATATAACTCCTGCAAAGCCTCCACTGCTTCAGGTTCTTCATTTTCAACTAGGGTAATTAGCCTGGCTAAAGCACGATAATCACCTTGTCGGGCGCGCTGTACTAATTCCATAAATTATCTTCACCACCTCTTAATGTACTTATAATTTACGCTTAATATTATTACGTATATATTCCACCACACTACCCGTATATGTTCCGGGTGTAAAAATTTCGGAAATACCCTTTTCCTTTAAATACGGAATATCCTCTTCCGGAATTATACCCCCACCAATAACTAAAACATCCTCGGCATTTTTCTTTTTTAATAATTCTACAACTCTGGGGAAAAGATGATTATGAGCACCAGATAATAAACTCATCGCTACAACATCCACATCCTCCTGAATGGCAGCAGATACTATTTGCTCCGGGGTTTGACGAAGCCCTGTATATATTACTTCCATCCCCGCATCACGTAATGCACGTGCTATTACCTTTGCTCCTCGATCATGACCGTCCAGTCCTGGTTTAGCTACTAAAACTCTAATTCTATTTTCCGACATTTTATCAAAATCCTCCTTCGCTTTCCTTTAACAATCAACCAAAAATCAACTAATTATTAACTATTTTATCTTTCTTTGCTCCAAACAACAATTATAATATCTCTACAGGTCTATACTTTCCAAAAACCTCACGTAAAACATTACAGATTTCCCCTTCAGTAGCATATAGGCGAACTGCCTCCAAAATATAGGGCATTAAATTCTCTTCACCTTGAGCTGCCTTACGCAAATCCGCCAGTTTATTTTGTACAGCTACATTATCACGGGATTCTTTCAATTTCAGGAGTCGTTTCACTTGTTCTTCCCCCACTGCCGGATCAACACGTAATAGACCCTCCATAGTTGTTTCTTCCTCTTCCTGAAACTTATTTACACCCACTACAATACGTTTACCCGCCTCAATTTCCTTTTGATAGGTATAAGCACTATCGGCTATTTCTTTCTGTATATAACCATTTTCGATAGCCCTTACCGCACCACCCATAGCATCAATTTTTTTGATATAGGCATTAACTCTTTCTTCAATTTCCAAAGTTAATCGTTCTATATAATATGAACCGGCTAACGGGTCTACAATCTCAGTAATTCCAGATTCATAAGCAACAATTTGTTGTGTCCTTAAAGCCAGTCGTGCAGATTCTTCTGATGGTAAAGCTAAAGCTTCATCACGTGAATTTGTGTGTAGAGATTGGGTCCCTCCAAATACTGCGGCCAAAGTTTGGATTGTAACTCGTACTATATTATTATCCGGTTGTTGAGCAGTTAAGGTGGAACCGGCAGTTTGCGTGTGGAAACGTAATTTCCAAGAACGAGGATTCTTTGCCTCAAAACGTTCTCTCATAATCTTAGCCCAAATTTTACGTGCAGCTCTAAATTTAGCTACTTCCTCTAAAAGGTCATTATGAGCGTTAAAGAAAAAGGAAATGCGCCCGGCAAAATCATCAACATCCATTCCGGCTTTAATTGCCGCTTCAACATAAGCAATACCATTGGCAATAGTAAAAGCTAATTCCTGCACTGCAGTTGCCCCGGCTTCACGAATATGATATCCGGAAACTGAAATAGAATTCCATTTTGGCATATTCCGGGAACAATATTCAAATATATTGGTAATCAGCCTCATGGAAGGTTTCGGCGGAAAAATATAAGTACCTCGTGCCGCATATTCTTTAAGAATATCGTTTTGGATAGTACCTCTAAGTTGTTCTATTCTCACACCTTGTTTTTCTGCCATCACAATATACATTGCTAAAAGTATGGCGGCAGGTGCATTAATAGTCATGGAAGTACTTACTTTATCTAAAGGAATATCCTTAAAAAGCACCTCCATATCAGCTAAAGAATCAATAGCTACACCCACTCTTCCAACTTCACCTTCAGCAAAGGGATCATCAGAATCATAACCTATTTGTGTCGGTAAATCAAAAGCAACAGAAAGTCCGGTTTGACCCTTTTCCAGCAAATACTTATAACGTCGGTTAGATTCTTCGGCCGTTCCAAAACCGGCATACTGTCTCATCGTCCAAAGCTTACCACGATACATGGTAGGCTGTACACCACGGGTAAATGGGTATTCCCCGGGAAATCCTATATCCCTTTCATAATCCAAATTACGCAATGCCAATGGTGTATAAATACGATCAAGAAGAAAATCATCTGATTTATAACTAAAGGCTTCCTGACGTTCTTTAAACTTAGCTAAAGCTTCTTGCACCGTCTCCTTCTCCCAATTATCTTCAGACTTCCTTATTTTTTGCAATTTCTCTTTTTCTAACATGAGCTTTCCCCCTAGTAATTAATTTCCATAATCTCTATCATTTTTAACATTTCCCCATATCAACAAAAAATCCCTCTCTATATAAATTATGTATACAATATTCTCATATTAATGGTTTAAAAGGCTTTCGGCTTCAAAGAAACATCTCCTGCCCATAAAGTCACTACTTCTCCGGTATTTTTCCTGACCAGCAAGCAACCATGCTCATTAATATCTTCAGCAATGCCGGTATAAGTTTCCTCCTTTGTGCTTACGATAACCTCTTTACCCAATGTGATATTTAATTCCCGCCACTGAAGTAAAGTTTGACTAAAACCTTTAGATAAATAACTTAAATACTCTTTTTCAAACTCATATAAAATATGACATAAAATTTCAGCTCTCTGCCATAAATGCCCTGTGACCATCGCTAAAGAAATCGCCGTATCTTTTATTACCGGCGGAAAATCCTGTTCCTCTTGATTAACATTAAGTCCTATCCCTATGACCAGATAATTTATCCTATCCGCCTCCGCACTTAATTCCGTTAGTATCCCACAAATTTTCTTATCCATACATAATAAATCATTAGGCCATTTAAGCAAAACCGGAAAATCGGTGAGCTTCCTTAAGGCTTTACAAACAGCAACAGCACTAACAAAAGTTAATTGAGATACATGAGCAGGTTTTATCTGCGGACGTAAAACTAAGGAAAACCAAAGCCCCAATTCCGGAGGAGAATGCCACTCTCTGCCTAACCTGCCTTTGCCACGTTCCTGTCGTTCCGCAATAATCACCATTCCTTCCCCTGCACCTGCCAAAGCTACTCTTTTGGCCTCTTCATTTGTTGAATCTATAGTTTTATAACACTGTAACTGCTGTCCAAAAATCTTTGTCCTTAAGCCTAACTTAATTTCCTCGGGAGTAAGCAAATCCGGACATTCCTTTAAACACCTGCCCTTCTGCTTCATCAGCTTCACCTCTTCTCTCTATTCTCGCAATTATATCTTGCATTTCTGCTTTTCTTTTGATAGAATAACGTGGTAATGAGCCCTAAGGAGGTGGATTACATGGCCAAAAAATGCGATATTTGTAATAAAGGCACGGTCACAGGAATGAAAGTCAGCCATTCGCATAGACGTACAAAGAAAACTTGGGCACCTAATATACAAACAGTTCGTGCTAAAATCAACGGTAGACCGGTAAAGCTAAAAGTTTGTACGCGCTGCCTCCGTTCAGGTAAGGTTGAACGTGCTTTATAAAAACAAAACGAAAAACTATAAATTATAATTGCATACCTTTAATCAAAAAAGAGAAAGCGAAAATTATCGCTTTTTTCTTTTTTTATATGGATAGCTAATAACAACCCCTTTTCGAACGAAAGCTCAATCACATCTTCGGTAAAAACATTACTAACACCAAGGGACACTCCCATAGTCAACATTCCCTGTGGCACTTGATAATATAAACCGGTTGAAGTTATTCCTGTAACTTCCGGACTTAGCGGTAATAAAGAGATAACATCGCCTTTTTTTCCGGCAATTTTCATCTTGGGTTTTACTAAAAACAACTCTTGGGTAGGCTCAAGTATGCGTATATCAAGATCTCTAACTTGAGGAATCGTTAATAACATCACATTAGACAAAGCGTGGTCAAACCTGCCGCCTAAACAAGCTAGCATTTCAATACGTTGATAACCAAGCTCTAAAGCTTTTTGTAAAGCCAAATGTGTGTCCGTATAATCCTTTTCCTGAGGGTATTGAATAAACTCGACCACACCCTGTTTTTGCAACTCTGCCAGCTCATTTTTGGCTAATGAATCTAAATCTCCAATAACTATATTAGGTATAATTCCTAATCTTAATGCATAACCGGCGCCACTATCAGCACAAATGATCATCTCAGCTTCCTGAAGAACTTGCCGGTGGTATTCATCGTCTTCCCATAAACCGCCGGAAATGATGATACATTTTGCTTCACTTACCCCCTTCATACGTTTGCCCTCCTCTAAAAAAGCGAAAAGCCGCTTAGCGCGGCTTATTTGTATGATTCCAATAATTGCGCTACCGCCCTTGCTGGATCTGCACTATTAAATACCGCTGTGCCGGCTACAAGTACATTAGCCCCTGCTTGCACAACTAACGGTGCTGTTTCCCTATTAATGCCTCCATCAACTTGAATATATAAATCAGGCTTTCTTTCTAAAGACCATTGTTTCAACAAGGCAATTTTAGAAAGAACTGCCGGAATAAAATCCTGTCCTCCAAAACCGGGATTAACAGACATTATTAACACTAAATCCAAGTCCTCCAGAAGGTATTCTATCATCTGTAAAGGAGTGTGAGGATTTAAAGCAACACCTGCTTTCGCTCCCAAATCCTTAATCATTTGTACAGTGCGATGTAAATGAGGACAAGCTTCAGCATGAACAGTAATCAAATCAGCACCGGCTTTACGAAAATCTCGTAAATACAGTTCCGGATTCTCGATCATCAAATGTACATCAAATAAGAGCTGGCTTTTTCCGCGTAATGCTTTGATTACCAGAGGGCCTACCGTAATGTTAGGTACAAAATGTCCATCCATCACATCAATATGAACCCAATGAGCACCGGCCTTTTCTACATACTCGACCGATTTCCCTAATTGGCTAAAATCAGCTGACAAAATTGATGTTGCTAATAAAACCATCCTAATATCTCCTTTCTTGTGCTATAACTTCGCTTAGTATTTCTACATACCGCTTATATCTGCCCCCATCAAGAGCACCTTTTTCTACGGCCTCCCTGACACAACAATCCGGTTCTTCCCGATGTAAACAGCTATTAAATTTACAAGATGCATGATAAGGAAGAAAATCAGGATAATATTTAATCAAATCTTCTCTTTTTAATTCTTGCGGTAAATATATACGGCTAAAACCTGGAGTATCAGCTAATAAACCACCACCGGAAAGTGGCAACAACTCTACATGTCTTGTCGTATGCCGACCACGACTGGTCTTTTTACTGACCTCTCCCGTCTGTAAAGAGAATTTGTCTTCCAAAGCATTCATCAAGCTTGATTTCCCTACACCGGAAGAGCCTCCCAATACCGAAATTTTATTTCTTAATTTTTCTTTAAGTTCAGGAACACCCCAACCTTTTACCGCACTAATCACAAAAACAGAAAATCCTGTTTTTTGATAAATTTCCTGCAAAACTGTTCCTCGCTCGGAAGTAACAAGGTCGGCTTTATTAAAACAAAGAATCGGTTTAACCCCATGATATAGTGCCATAATCATAACTCTGTCCAAGAATTGTAAATCCGGTTCAGGTTTGGCTAGTGCCAACATAATTACAACCTGATCAACATTTGCTACTGCCGGTCTGATTAACTCGGTACGTCGCGGTAACACTTCCTCAATTACTGCCTTACCCTTGTCTACATCCGTTTTATTACAAACAACCACATCACCCGGTAAAAAGGTTTGTTTTTTTAGACGTAGCTTCCCTCTTAAGGAACATTCCCATACCTTCCTATTCGTTCCATTGTTCTGTTCCTTATCCTTTGTAATTTCTTCCAACACATAATAAAACCCGCTATATCCCTTGATAATTATTCCCTTGAAATTCACACCATGCCCCCAATCCCTCTGTATGAATTCCCTTTTTCCTGTTCATCATTAAAACTCGGGACCCGGGCCAGAGCTAATCACCAAATTAACAATCGAACCTTGCAATATCTCACTATCAGCACCCGGATCTTGACGTATCACAATTTCTTTATGGTATCTATAACTAGGTTCCGGTGTAACTACACCTAAAACCAGGTTATGCTGCTCTAAAATTACTTTTGCTTCAGTCAAAGCAAAACCGGTAAGTTTCGGCATTTTTATCCATACCGGTTCAGGACCTTTACTAACCATTAGCTTAACTACGCTTCCTTGAGCTACACTGGTATTGGCTTCCGGGTCCTGACGAAATACATTACCGGACGGAATTTGACTATGATAAGCGTAACTAGGTTCACAAATCAACCCTACATTAGATAATTCTATTTCCGCTGTCGCTAAAGATTTATTATATACATCCGGCACATCAACCATTAGTGGACCTTTGCTGACTGTTACTTCAACTTCTTGATTCTTTTTAACGATTTCTTCAGCCTTAGGCACTTGCGATATAATTAAATTTTCTTCCACTGTCGGATGATTGATGGTTTTTCCCAACACCAAAATTAAACCAATTTGCTCTAGCTCTTTTCTGGCCTCCTCCACAGTTTTCTCGGAAAGATCCGGCACTTTAACCTCCCCTTTAGCCAAAACTGTAGCGGATAAATATATCCCTAAAAGAAAGCCGATGACAATTAAGGCAATCATTACCCATGTCCATAATTTAAGCGGGGCACTTAAATTATGATTCCTTATACTCTTTTTCTCGGGCTTCTCCCCAGCTCCCTTACGGAATCTGGGTAATTTTATGGTGTCTTCCATTACCTTTACAGTATCATTATTTTCTAAACGATTATATAAACCCGCCGATATTAAATTATTTCTTAATTCGGATACAGAATTATATCTTCTTCTGGGGTCTTTAACCATTGCCCTTAAAATAACTTTTTCCAATGCTTCCCCGATCTGCGGATTAATTTGTCGTGGAGGTACCGGGTCATTTTGTATTTTATTTAAAGCCACACTAATGGGGGACTCACCCTCAAAGGGAACCTTTCCCGTTAGCATTTCATAAATAACAACCCCAAGGGAATAGATGTCAGATTTTTCATCAGCAATTTCACCCCGAGCCTGTTCCGGAGAAAAATAATGCACAGACCCCATGATATTATCTGTATGTGTTACCGTCACTGTTGAAACAGCACGAGCCAAACCAAAATCAGTTACTTTGACTTTGCCTTCACTGGTAATGATAATATTATGTGGCTTAACATCACGATGAATGATCTTGTGTTCATGAGCATGAGCCAAAGCATCACAAATCTGTACAGCAATATCTAGGGTTTCTTTGACCGAAAAAGGACTTTTTTCTTTAATTAACTCTTTCAGGTCACGTCCTTCTATCATTTCCATGACAATATAATAAATCTCTTGATCTTGCCCCACATCATAAATGCTGACAATATTTGTATGAGAGAGACTGGCGACCGCCTGTGCTTCCCGGCGAAATCGTGTTACAAATTCTTCATCATTGGTAAACTGTTCCCGTAAAATTTTGATTGCTACCATACGATTCAGATAGACATCTTTAGCGCGATATACTAAAGCCATACCACCGCCGCCGACTTGTTCTAATATTTCATAGCGATTACTTAAAAGCTTCCCGATCACCATCTCACCCCTTTCATCAAAATATATTAATTTATGTTCTTACTTATGTTCATCTTCCAATGTTCTTTCCTCGTACTTAACCAGTACTGCCGTAATGTTGTCATTTCCACCACGTTCCAAAGCCAAATCAATCAAGCTGTCAACCATTGTGTCAAGTTGGTCACCCTCAGAAAGAATTTGTCCAATTTCTTTTTCATTTACTAGATTGTGTAATCCGTCTGTACATAACAAGAGCAAATCGCCCTGTTGCACAGTTAGATTAAACTGATCAATCTGTGGATTTTCTACTGTACCTAACGCCCTGGTCAAAATATTACGACGTGGGTGATTCTCGGCTTCTTCCGGGGTCAATTCGCCTTTTTGCAGCAATTCATTAACCAAAGAGTGGTCCTGTGTCAAAAGCCGTAGCTCACCTTCCCTAAAAAGATAAGCTCTGCTGTCACCAATATGAGCAATAGATAATCTCCCCATTTCAAACATAGCCGCAGTTACAGTAGTTCCCATCCCTAAATATGCCTGGTCTTGCCCTAATCGCAAAATTAAACTGTTGGCTTTAAGTAAAGCATTTAAAAGCAGATGTTCACAGCCGTCGGCAGATTGTTGTGCAGTAATCTCTTCAGCCAAAACGCGTTTAACAATACTGCTAGCAACCTCGCCGCCGGCATGTCCGCCCATACCGTCGGCAACCACAAAAAGGTCTCTCTCTTTAGAGACCAAATAGCTATCCTCATTATCTTTTCTAACGCGACCTATTTCGGATCTTGCACTTACTAACAAGGCTAGTCACCTCACTTTACCTACCTGCCAACTGTCCACAGGCCCCAGCAATATCACTGCCCTTTTCTTCGCGAATAACTACTGCCAGACCCTTTTCCTGCAAAAAAGAAACAAAACGGCGAACCACCTGGGCAGATGGTCTCCGGTATAAACCCTGATTAATTGAATTAATAGGGATTATATTAATATTTGCCTTTATCCCTTGCAAAAGTTGAGCTAATTCCTTAGCGGACTGTAAACTGTCGTTAAAATCTTTGATCAAAGCATATTCAAAAGTTATCCTCTGACCTGTTTTTGCAATATAATCACGGCAAGCCCTTATTAATTCTTCTATTGGATACTGCCTGTTAACCGGCATTATTTGATTACGTAATTCATTATTAGGAGCATGAAGGGATATTGCTAAGACAAAATCAAGTCCTGATAATGCTAATTGTTCAATTTGCGGAACAAGTCCACAGGTAGAAATAGTGATTCTTCTGATGCCAATGTTTTGTCCTTCTTTATGATTTAATAGTTTAATACTTTTTAAGACATCAGGCAAGTTTAAAAGTGGCTCCCCCATCCCCATGTAAACCAGATTATTAATTTTAAACTGAGTTGAAAGATCCAAGACCTGACTTACAATCTCACCGGCTGTAAGATTTCTTTTAAACCCAAGTTTACCGGTGGCACAAAAGCCACAACCCATAGGACACCCTACCTGTGTGGAAAGACAAAGTGTGGTCCTTTTTCGTGTATAATCTCCCTCATGAAAAAGAAGTACACTTTCTATCAACTCTCCGTCTGCTAATTCCCAAAGATATTTCCGTGTCCCATCACGACTAACCTGTTCCTTCATTAACTTCAGAGGTACCAAGTTAAAGTTAGCCGCTAACTTTTCTCGCAAAGTAACACTAAGATTAGTCATTTGTTGCCAGCTCTGTACTGCCCGAGCCTGAACCCAATGAAAAACCTGATTAGCACGATAAGGTTTTTCTTGTAAGTTCGCCAAAAACCGGCCTAATTCCTCTTTTTCTAAAGCCCTTACATCCAACTTGTACTTAATTTTCTCCTTTTGCTGTGCCAAATTAAAATTTTTTGTGCAATCCGGCAATAAAGAAACCCTCCATTCCGTCTTGAAAAGGCAAGAACTGTCTCAGCCCTTTTTTCAATTCCTCTTTTTCTGCAGCTGTTGTTGCAACATAAGGAAAATAAGGAGTTAAATCAAAACTTTCCAGATCAGGATGCTCGGCAAGAAATTTGGTAATAACCTCAAAATTTTCCTCTGGTTCAATGGTACAAGTGCTATAAATCAGTCTACCCCCCGGTGCTAAAAGATGATACACACTTGCCAAAATTCGTGTCTGCAGCTCAGCCAATTGTAATACCTCTTCCGGCTGCTTATGCCAACGAGAATCAGGTCTTCTTCTCAACACTCCCAACCCTGAACAAGGAGCATCCACCAACACCAAAGAGAATTTTTGCTTCAACTCCTGAGCAATACCGGTAGCATCGAGAAGCTTGGTTTTAATAATTTCTATTCCTAATCTCTTAGCATTTTCTTTGATTAAACCAATTCGGTGTTGATGAACATCACAAGCCAAAATTTCCCCTTGGTTCTTCATCAATTGCGCTAAATGTGTAGTTTTACCTCCCGGTCCGGCACATACATCAAGAACAGTCTGTTTAGGCTGAGGATTGACCACATGTGCCACCAACATTGAACTTTCATCCTGCACCGTAAACAATCCTTCCTTAAAGCTAGACAGAGAGGCCAATGGTGGGGAAGATTTTAATAATATTCCTTCCTGTACCCGTGAGCTAAAGCTAACATCACATCCTTCAGCCATTAGTTTTGTCGCTAATTCCTCACGTGTTATTTTTAAAGTGTTTACTCTGATCCACAAGTCAGCCGGAGCATTATTATATTCACATAATTTAACTGTATTGTCCCATCCATATCTGTTCAACCACCTCTCCAACATCCACCGCGGATGAGAATAGACTATTTCCAAATACTCGAGAGGGTTTTTTTGAGCATCAGGTAAAATAACCTTTTCCGGATTGCGCAGATAATTTCGTAAAACCCCGTTAATCAAAGAAGCAACTCCGGAATGAAAATATTTTTTGGCCAGTTTTACCGCCTCATTTGTTACAGCAAAAGGCGGTATATGATCCAGAAAAAGAAGCTGATAAAAAGAAAGACGCAACAAAACGCGAGGTCCTTTTTCCAGCTTCTCGGCTTTTTTAACTGTTTCTCCAATCAACCAATCTAATTTAGCTCGATATTTCACTGTACCATAAACAAGCTCTGTAATTAAACCACGATCCAAAGCATTAAGCTGTTTATTTAAACGTAGAACCCGATCAAGAACAAGGTTAGCATAAGCTCCCTCTTCTATTTCCATTAAAATCTGATAAGCAATCTCCCTATCTTTCATTAGTTATCGCTATTCCTTAACACACCGGAAATTATTAGTAAGCGTAGTAGTTGCAATAAACTAACCAACAATGCCGCTACATATGTCAAAGCTGCGGCTTTCAATACTTTCTGAGTACCATCAACCTCAGTCCTTGTAATAAAACCATTACCTTCCAAAAGTGCAACTGCACGTTTAGAGGCATTAAATTCCACCGGTAAAGTTACCAACTGAAAAAGCACCGCAAAAGCAAACAGCCAAAGTCCTAATTTTACCAGAGTAAAACTAAAGAAAAGTCCCAGAAAGAAAAGAGGAAAAGCCAATGTGGAACCAAGATTAGCTATGGGTACTAAACCATTACGAATATTTAACGGAGTATAACCGGTAGCATGTTGCAAAGCATGACCGGCTTCGTGAGCAGCTACACCCAAAGATGCTAAAGAAGTCCCCCTATATACCTGTGGGGAAAGACGTAACACTTTATCCCTCGGATCGTAATGATCTGTTAATTCGCCATCAATCATTTCTATATCTACATAATCTAAACCTTGTGAACGCAAAATTTCACTGGCTGCCTGAGCCCCAGTCAACCCCCGTTCAGACGGCACTCTAGAATAACGATAAAAAGCAGACTTTACCTTAAATTGAGCATAAATCGCCAATAATAAACCAGGAAGGACGATAATCAACGTTGGATCAAAATACGGAAAAAACATAGTGTTAGAAACCTCCTTTAATTGCAAGACAATCTATTCTTATGACATAATTTCTTCAGCAATACCCTGCTGGAAAAATTCAATAGCTTCTTTAACTTTATCTAAATTTACTCTAGTATTGGCACAAGGACCCTCCGGTCGTTCATTTACAACACCAATCACCGGAAAACCCACTACATCTTGAATACCACTGGTTAAATCCCTTTCACAAGCAATCGCTACTACTGCTTGAGGACGTTTTTCCTTAATCGCTTTACGCGCCAAAGTTCCACCTGTAACCACCTCAAGATTTACTGCTTTTTCTTCGCTTAGCGCAATTAAATCTGAAATCGGACAGTGACCACATCTTTTACAATTATACACATCTATCGTTATTTTATGAGGACAATGGATCCATTGTAAACAATGAGGAGCTAAAACCATCACCTTTTTATAAGCTTTTAGCTTAGTCTTTGTTCTTACTAACTGATTTGATACTTGAATATACGAATTTTTAATTTTTTCTTCAGACATACCCAAAAACTTACCTATCCGTAAGGCTATAGGAAAAAGAAAACTAGTGGCGGTATGCATAAAGGTTTGTAAAGGTACAAGTTCTTTAGAACGCCATAAACTCCAAATTAAACCTAATATTCCTACAGACATTAGAATAAAGAAAATTATAGCAGCAGCTATAATTACCGTTAAAACAATTTTGTTCAAGAAAAAAACCTGCCAGGAGACTAAGCACCAAGCGAAAAACACAATTAAAACTAATAATAACAGACTACCGGCAAGTAACCCTACAAATATTCTTTTTTTGGCCCGTTTTTCTTCATTATTAATCTGTATCATCAAAAATATCGCCCACCTCTAGATGGTAACCATTAATAAAACTTTGAGCTGACATCACTTTTTTACCCATGGGCTGTACCTGTTTAATCAAAAGACTGCCCTTTCCCGCTTGCACAACAAACCCCTGTCCTTTAACTATACATAACACCGTCCCTGCTAACGCTTGTAAACCTTCCCCGGAGTATATTGCCCCTTCTTTTATCTTTAAAGGATTACCCTTAAATACTGTATATGCTCCTGGTTTTGGCGACAATCCCCTAATTTGATTATAGATCATCTCAACAGGATTAGTCCAATCTATTTTTTCATCATCTTTTTTTAAAAGTGCTGCATAACTAGCCTCCATCTCTGCTTGAGGTTGAGGAGAGAGCTCCCCGGCTTGCCAAAGAGGAATCGTTTTAATTAACAAGTCAGCACCTACTTTTGCCAGCAAATCATACAGCTGTCCAAAATCCATGTCCAAAGGTATTTCTACCTCTTCCTGAGCCAAGATATCCCCGGTATCAAGACCTTCATTCATTAACATAATCGTCACACCGGTCTTTTTCTGTCCATCCATGATCGCTCTTTGTACAGGGGCTGCTCCCCGATAATGTGGTAATAAAGAGGCATGAACATTAAGACAACCAAACTTGGGGATATTTAAAACCTCCCGAGGTAAAATTTGTCCGTAGGCTGCTACAACAAGCAAATCCGGTTTAAGTCCCTGCAAAACCTTAATAAAATCTTCATCTCTGACGCGAGCAGGTTGTAAAACATCCAGCCCCATTTCTAAAGCTTTCTTCTTTACTGGAGAAAATGTTACCTTCTGACCACGTCCTCTTGGTCGATCAGGTTGTGTGATCACAGCAACAACATCATAGCCGGTCTGCTTCAACTTCTCCAATACAGCTACTGCAAAATCGGGAGTTCCCATAAATACTATGCGCAATGTGCTTCACTCCATTTGTCGAATGTTCTCTGCCTTATCAATAAACAAAATGCCATCCAAATGATCAATTTCATGTTGAAAAGCTCTGGCTAAAAGTCCATCTGCAACAATTACTACTTCCTCTCCCTCACGGTTAAGTGCCCTAATCTTAACTTTTTTGGCCCTGATTACTTCGCCAACTATGCCGGGAACACTTAAACAGCCTTCTGTATCCACCGCTAACCCTTCCTGTTCAACAACCTCCGGATTGATTAATTCAAACAATTCATCGTCAACATCCACAACGATTGCTCGTTTGGAAATACCAATCTGAGGCGCTGCCAACCCTACACCGTATGAAGTTGCATAGAGAGTGTCTCTTAAATTATCCAATAGTTTGCAAACCTGAGGAGTAACCTCCTCTATTTCTTTAGCCTTTTGACGTAAAATCTCATCTTCCGACTTTACAATTTGATAAATAGCCATTATTTCCTCCTTACCAATTAAACATCTGATTTTTACACAGCGGCTATAATAAATTTAGCGGTTCTATGTCAATAATTGTACGCGGCTCTCCGCTGTTTTGCAAATCCCGCTCTCTTATCTCATAAGCTAATTCTTGTAAAACCTTTAAATTCTTACATTTTAAGATTATATGATAACGGTACCTTTTTTTCAAAAACCCTAAAGGCGCCGGAGCCGGTCCAAGAATATCTACATTTTCTTTTGAAATTAAACTGTTTCTTTGCAATAATTCTACCCAAAATTCAATTCTCTGTAAAACCTTTTTTTCTTGGAAACCACTGACCATAATCCGTAACAAATGAGTATAGGGCGGATACTGTAAAATTTCACGATTGGCTATTTCCTGTAGATAAAACTCTTCATAATTTTGCCGTACAACAGAAGAGAAAAGATAATGCTGGGGATCATAAGTCTGAATAACTACCTTCCCCGCTTTCTCCCCTCTTCCTGCTCTGCCCGCAACTTGAGTCATTAATTGATAAGCTCTTTCTCCCGCCTGATAATCAGGCATATTTAATAAAAAATCTGGATTTACTATCCCCACTAACGTAACTTGTGGAAAATCAAGACCTTTAGCCACCATTTGTGTACCGATAAGAACCTGAGCTCTACCATCCTGAAACTCCTTAAGTATTTTCATATGACTATCTTTCCTCTGTGTCGTATCAGTATCCATGCGGAGATAAGAAACGTTCGGAAAAATTTTAGCGAATTCCGCCGCTACTCGCTCCGTTCCTGTCCCATAATATCGCACATAAGAACTACCACAATAGTCACATTTCCTAGGCAAAATACGTTGATAATGACAATAATGGCAGAGCAATTTATTCAGAGAATGATGATAAGTTAAGGTGATACTACAATGTGGACAAGTCAAAGGTTTGCCACATTCCCTGCACATTATATAAGAATGAAAACCTCTCCTATTGATAAAGAGAATCGCCTGTTCGCCCTTTTTGATTGTATTTTGCAAATATTCAACAAGTTTCTTGCTAAATATACTTCTATTTCCTTCGCTAATTTCCTTTTTTTGATCAATTATTTCTATAACCGGTAAAGGACGAGCTGTTACTCTATGCGACAGCCTTAATAATTGATAATCACCTTTTGACGACAAAAAGAAAGAGCGTAACGATGGTGTTGCTGAACCCATCAGCAAAGTTGCTCCGCATATTTCCACTAATTTTTCAGCTACACGATGAGCATCATAACGAGGGTCAGGCTCATTCTGTTTATACGTGTTTTCATGTTCTTCATCAATAATAATTAAACCTAAATCTGTAAAAGGAGCAAAAACTGCAGAACGTGGTCCAAGAACAACTCTTGCTTTTCCCTCTCTGATTTTTCTCCATTGATCATATCTTTCACCCAGAGATAAAGCACTATGTAAAATCGCTACTTCTTCTTTTCCGAAAACCTCTGCCAATAAAGAAACAATCTGGGGAGTCAAGGATATTTCCGGAACTAAATATAAGACCTGTTTCCCCTGATTAATTATTTTTTGCATCACTCTTAAATATACTTCCGTCTTACCACTGCCGGTAATTCCAAAAAGTAACCATTTCCTTTTGTCTGTCTGCAGATGATTACAGATCACTTCACTGGCATGTTCTTGAGCAGGAGTTAAAACCTGTGGTCGTTCACTTGACAGCTTTTCCAAGAGAGGATTTCTGGATATTTCTTCATAATATATTTCTATTATTTTTTTTTCATACAAACCTTGCAAAGCACTTCTGCTGTATAATCCTTTCTCTTTTAAATCTTTTTCCGAGCATGAAGACTTCTGTAACAATTCATAAATTTTTCTTTGTAGGGGTGCTCTCTTCAGTAAATCTTCTGCTCCAACAGCCCCGGCTTTAATCTTAAAAAATACTTCTTTTTTACTTTTCACCTGAGGAACAAAAACTGTTTCCTGTCGGATGAATTTATTTTCCAGTAAATATTCCAGTTCATTTTTAACCGACTGTCGTACTTTCCGTTCAATCTCCTGTAAGGTTAAACCTGAAGACTGATTAGCCCGTAAAACTTCTAGAATTTTTCTTTCTTTTTCTTGCAACAACATTTCTTCAACTGAAGAAGAATTAAGTACATAAACTATTTGTTTTTTGGTCCTTACCGCCGGCGGCAAGAATAAAGGAAAAACTTTATTTAAAGAACAAACATAATAATCAGCAAGCCAATAAGCCAATTTTAAGCCGGAATCTGTAATAACCGGCTCACTGCTTAATACTTGTCTGATTTCTTTAAGACTGTTTAAATTAGGCTTATTATTATGCACAGCAAGAACCAAACCTTGAGAAATCCTGTTTTTTACAGGAACGGAAACTAACGAACCCTCCCGCAACTTAATTTCTGCAGGAATCTGATAAGTAAGTATTTGGTCATAATTACTTGGTGTACCCATAATTAAGACATCTGCATACATACCCATTTCTCCCTAAAAAATATATCGCATCAAATACTGTACCGTTTCTCGTTTCTTTGTGGTGGGTGTTCTGCTTTTCCCTGAACCAAGTCTTAGTCTGGAATAAGGTCAGGGGACACACCGCTGCTTACGTAAGTCATCCTTGTTGCGGTATGTCCCCAACTTATGCACGAAACGAAAACGTTCCTTTTTACATCTATAAAGAAAAATACTTTCTCAAATCTTCTGCTCTATCTAACTTTTCCCAAGGCAGGTCTAAGTCTATTCTGCCAAAGTGACCATAAGCAGCGGTCTGTTTATAAATCGGGCGGCGAAGATTTAACGTTTCAATAATTCCTGCAGGACGCAGATCAAAAAGTTCTTCAATCGCCTTTACTATTTGTTCCTCCCCAACTTTTCCCGTTCCAAAAGTGTTTACCATGATACTGACCGGTCTGGCTACTCCGATTACATAAGCCAATTGAAGTTCACACTTATCCGCTAATCCGGCAGCTACAATATTTTTAGCTACATATCGTGCAGCATAGGAAGCTGAACGGTCAACCTTGGTCGGATCTTTACCCGAAAAAGCACCGCCACCGTGACGTGCCATACCCCCATATGTATCAACAATAATTTTTCTTCCGGTAAGACCCGAATCAGCCATCGGTCCCCCGAGAACAAACCTTCCGGTAGGATTAATCAAGTATTTTGTCCTATTATCTATAAAATCAACAGGCACAACCGGCTTAATCACCTTTTCAATAACATCTTCTCTGATCGTCGCCAGTTCCACGCTAGAACTATGCTGTGTTGAAATAACAATGGTATCTAGCCGTACAGGCTTACCATCTTCATATTCCACGGTTACCTGAGATTTCCCATCAGGCAACAAATATAAAAGATCGGCATTTTTACGCACTTCAGTCAAACGACGTGCCAGCTTATGAGCTAAAGAAATACTAAGCGGCATATATTCCGGAGTTTCATTGGTAGCATAGCCAAACATCATCCCCTGATCACCGGCACCAATTAAGTTCTTTTCATCTTCGCTAATTTCTCCGGTTTTTGCCTCCAAAGCCTGATCTACACCTAAAGCTATATCAGCTGACTGTTCATCTATCGCCGTCAAAACAGCACAAGTATCACCATCAAAACCGTATTTTGCTCGTGTATAACCAATCCCTTTTACTGTTTGTCTAACTATTTCAGGGATATCTACATAACATTTTGTAGTGATTTCACCCATTACCAAGACAAGCCCAGTGGTCACTGCTGTTTCACAAGCTACCCTCGCCTCTGGATCTTTCGCCAAAATCGCATCTAAAATCGCATCAGAAATCTGATCAGCAACTTTATCAGGATGCCCTTCGGTAACGGATTCAGAAGTAAATAGTTTTTTAACCATCCCCATCACTCCTCATCTGCAATTTTTTTATTACTTCTTTTAGTATTGCCTTGGCCACATCATCTTTACTCATTATCTCCAGCTCCCTTATTTCCCCGTTAGGAAAAACAAAGGAAACAATATTTGTGTCTAAGGCAAAACCGGCACCCTCTCGCGTAACATCATTAGCAATTATAAAATCAAGGTTTTTTCTCATTGCCTTTTCCGCAGCAGAGGCTAGCACATTCTCAGTTTCAGCCGCAAAACCCACTAAGATTTGACTTTTCTTCTTCTTCCCTAACTCTGCTAAGATATCTGGATTCCGGCTCAATACAAGCTGTAAATCACCGGATTGCTTTTTCATTTTTTCAGGATTTCTGCTTTGAGGACGATAATCGGCTACAGCAGCTGCCTTAATAATCACCTGACAGTCTTCCCATTGTGCCAGAACAGCTTCGTACATTTCCTGCGCTGTTTCAATCCGAATACACTGTACACCAGGAAAAGGTTGGATCTCAGTAGGACCACTGATTAAAACCACATCCGCTCCTAGTAAATAAGCTTGTTTAGCCACTGCATAGCCCATCCGTCCGGAGCTCCTGTTAGTTAAAAAACGGACCGGATCTAAAAATTCTCTTGTCGGTCCGGCTGTAACCAAAACTTTTTTGCCCAGCAAGGGCTTTTCTTTGACCAGCAGTTCTTCTGCTCTGGCTAGAATGACCGAAAGTTCGATTAAACGACCTTGTCCTTCTGTACCACAAGCTAAATTACCAGATCCGGGACCAACAAAATGATAGCCCTGTTCTTTTAAGACAGCGATGTTTTTCTGCACTATCGGGTTTAAATACATCTGCACATTCATCGCCGGAGCAAAGAGAACCGGTGCCTTTGTTGCCATAATCATGGTCGTTAAAAAATCATCAGCAATACCATGACAAACCTTACCTATGATATTTGCTGAAGCAGGAACTACCATGACCAAATCTGCTGCCTCAGCCAAACCTACATGTTCAACATTCCACCGCTTAGGCTCAGCGAACATTGCTGTGATTACAGGATTTTGAGACAGGGTTCTTAAGGTAAGTGGTGTAAGGAATTCTTGTGCAGAGTCCGTCATAACACAATGAACATCAGCACCTTTTTTCCTTAAATTACTGACAAGTTCTACAGCCTTATAAGCAGCAATACTTCCGGTTATCCCTACGACAATAAGCTTGTCTTTAAACACTACCTTTTCCTCCCTATTTTATGCCTCCCTTAGGAATCTCTATTTTTATCTTACCGGCGGCAATTTCCTGCATAGCAATACTGACCGGTTTATCTTTATCTACAGATAAACCCTCGACACATGGTGTTCTACCATCTGTCAATTGTCTTGCTCTTTTCGCGGTAACCACTACCAATGCATACTTAGAATCTAGTTTCTCCATCATTTTTTCTACATATGATTGCGCCACTTATCTCAATACCTCCTTATTGATATCTCTATATTGATATCTCTATAATTTCAAAATAATTCTATCTCCAATCTACCCTCGACACACGACATCTTTCTGCGACAATAATCGCCCGAATTTTTTCCATCGCATCCTCAAGTAAATCATTTACCACAACATAATCATAACTCTTGAGATGGGCCATTTCTTCCTCCGCCCGATTCAACCGCTTTTGTATCTCTGCTTGACTTTCCGTGCCACGATTGCTAATTCTCCTGACCAATTCTTCACAAGAAGGCGGAACAATAAAAATAAACACCCCCGTCGGCCATTTACTTTTTACCTGCATAGCTCCCTGAACATCAATTTCTAAAAGGCAATCTTGACCTTGTTGTAAAATGCTCTCAACATATTTAAGAGGTGTCCCATAATAATTGTCAAAAACCTTAGCCCATTCTAAAAAAGCGTTTTTTTCTCTTAAGTTCAAAAATTCTTCGCGAGTATAGAAAAAATATTCCCTGCCATTTTGTTCCCCAACCCTTGGTTTTCTCGTAGTTGCTGAAATTGATAATGATACATCAGGATATTTTTCCAGTAAGGCACGGCAAACAGTGCCTTTACCTACACCGGACGGTCCGGAAATAATAATAAGATTCCCTTTTCCCTTTTGAAAGTTCATACTTTTCACCACTTATCATTAATCTCCACTATTACCTACAAAAAAATTACATAATCCTTATCTATATCCTTATACTTATTAAATTATAAAATTGTCTCCTCAGCTTGAGCAGTTTCTTTGTTATTCAAACGATGAGCCACGGTTTCAGGTTGAACCGCCGAAAGAATGACATGTCCACTATCCATAATTACTACTGCCCTGGTTCTCCTGCCATATGTGGCATCAATTAACATTCCTTCATCTCTACCTTCTTGAATTATTCTCTTAATCGGCGCCGATTCAGGACTAACTATAGCAATAATTCTATTGGCAGATACAATATTCCCAAACCCAATATTTATTAATTTAATCTCCATATTTGCCCCCTGTTTATTCAATATTTTGGACCTGTTCTCTAATCTTTTCTAATTCACTTTTTAATTCCACCACTGCTTGAGTTATTTCCAAATCATTAGCCTTTGAACCAATCGTATTTACTTCCCTGTTGATTTCCTGAAGAAGAAAATCTAACTTCCTGCCGACTGCAATATCCTCCTCCAGATTTTGTGCAAACTGTAGAAAATGACTGTTTAACCTCACCAGTTCCTCGTCTATATTACACTTATCCGCAAATAAAGCTACTTCTAGCGCTAACCGTTCTTCATCTATCTGGTCCTCAATCATTAACTCCTGAAGCCTGGCATTTAATTTTTCTCGATAGTTCTGCACAACCCGCGGACTTTTTTCAAAAATTTTGTCACGAAATTGTTGCAGTGTTTGTAAGCGAGCCAAAAGATCTTCCTTCAGCTTTCGACCTTCTTTTTCTCTCATTTCCAACATTTCAGATACAGCTGTTTGTAAAGCCGGTTGAATATCTTGCCAAATAACATCTAGTTCCTCGTCTTTTTCACACATCGTAAGTACTTCAGGAAACTGGGCAATTTGCTGGACGTTAACCTCACAAGGGATTCCGGTAATTGCTGCCAATTCCTCTAATGTTTTATAATACGTTACTGCTAAATCTTTGTCAACTTGCAATTCACGTGGTCTCTGACTTGTATCCTTGAGCTTAATATATACATCAATACGCCCACGGGAAACCTGACTTAAGACATAACGCCGGATATTTTCTTCTAAAGATAAATATTGATAAGGTATTTTTATCTGTACTTCTCCAAAGCGATTGTTCACCGCTTTTATTTCCACAGTTACCTGTTTTAACTTACCGGTATGTTCTCCCCGACCAAAGCCCGTCATACTTCTCAACAAAGCACTATCTCTCCTCTACTTTTCCCATAATCTCTCAACGTTATAAATCATTTTCTTCCCTGCTATTATAACTCATATTTTAACTAAACAAATCCCTTTATTCAACACTACCGGAAAAAACACTTTGGTCAAGACCGGTCATACTACGTATTAAAAAAAACAGCATATCTCCTTCTCCTGATTTTAACAGTGCGGATCAACACCTGCAAGAGAGTAATTCCTGCGGTAAAACAAAGGATTAAGCCCCAATGATGAAATTGTAAGGCAGTAGTCTTAAATATTTGTTGGAAAAAAGGAAGATAAATTACTGCCAACTGCATACCAAAAGAACAAAGGACAGCTCCTACTAAATACAGATTAGAAAAAAGACTGAGATTAAACGATGAATCTTTTTCCGTTCGGCATTGAAAAACATAAAAAAGTTGGGCCATAACCAAAGTGGTAAAAGCCACTGTTCGGGCTAAAGTGAGGTCTTGCCCGCCCACATAAAAACTGCTGATAAAAGCCAACAACGTACTTAAGCAAATTAAAACACCCATACCAATAATCTGCTTAGGTAAACCATGGGCAAAAATACTCTCTCCCGGACTACGAGGCTTTCTTTGCATAATACCAGGGTCGCCAGAATCAAGTCCTAAAGCCATTGCGGGTAAACCATCGGTAACTAAGTTTACCCATAAAATTTGAATCGGTAACAGAGGTAAAGGTAGCCCCAACAATGCCGCAACAAACATGGTCAAAACCTCGCCTGTATTACAGGCAAGAAGATAACGAATAAACTTCCTGATATTATCATAAATCACTCTTCCTTCTTCTACAGCCGCGACAATGGTTGCAAAATCATCATTAGCCAAGACTAAGGAGGAGGCTTCTTTGGTAACATCAGTACCACTTAACCCCATACTAATACCAATATCCGCTTCTTTTATCGCCGGTGCATCATTAACCCCGTCGCCGGTCATCGCCACAACATGACCGATTCCTTTTAATGTCTTGACAATTCGCAATTTGTGCCGTGGTGAAACACGTGCAAATACAGCCACCTGATTAATTACCTTTTTTAACTGAATATCTGTTAAAGCATCCAGCTCATTTCCGGTAAGAACACGTGGCGAAGATGCAGTAACCAATTGCAGTTCCTTGGCAACAACCTCGGCTGTTTTTTTATGATCTCCTGTAATCATTACTGTTTTTATGCCGGCCCGCCTACAAACATTTAGTGCTTGCTGCGCCGAAGGTCGAGGAGGGTCAATCATGCCGGCCAAAGATACAAAAATCAGATCATTTTCTAAAGCCTTTTCTTCAGCCCTGGAAAGGTCAAGAAAAGATTCCGCCAAAAATGCTTTATCCTTAGACGTTATATGTTTAGCAAAAAACTCTGCGGGAATTTCGCGATAGCCTAAGCCGATAACTCGTAAAGCTTGTGCAGCCATTTGCTCATTATTTAATAAAATCTTAGCTTTAATTTCTGCCGTAAGCGGAACAACTTCCCCGTCCCACCACACACGGTTACATAAATCAATTAAAATATCAGGAGCTCCTTTGGTATAAACATAAAACTTATGCGGAGCAAAGCTTTGCTGATAAATAACACTCATTCTCTTACGCTCAGAATCAAAAGGGATTTCCGCAATTCTCATTTCCTTTTTTTCCAAATGTTCACGCCAAAAACCGCCTTTTGCTGCCGAGACAAGAAGTGCTCCTTCCGTAGGATCACCCAGCACCTCCCATTGTTCTTTCTGTCTACGCAACAAACCGGTAATCGTAATCTCCTTCTTTTTCAAATAAGCATTATTACATAAAGCCGCTATTTTCAAAGCTAATTCCAGACCGGCTTTGTTTTTCCGGCGATGCTTTTCCGCAGTTGTAGTTAAATATTTAATTTTACCATGAGGCGTATATCCTTCACCACTAAAAGAAATCAACTCATCCGACAAAAAAAATTGTCTCACCGTCATTTCATTCTGGGTAAGTGTACCCGTTTTATCAGAGCAAATAACTGTAACACAGCCTAATGTTTCTACGGCCGGTAAAGCCCTCACAATAGCCTGGCGTTTCACCATCCTTTGTACACCAAGGGCTAAAACTACAGTAACAATCGCGGGTAGCCCTTCCGGAATAGCGGCAACTGCCAAGCTTACACCGGTCAAAACCATTCTATAGAGAGATTCGCCTCTCGCCAGCCCTAACAAAACAACTATCCCTACAATCAATAAGCAACAAAAAACTAAACACTTGCCTAAATGGTTCAGACGTTTCTGCAAAGGTGTAGCCTCATCCTGAATCTCCTGAATATATCCGGCAATTTTACCCATTTCTGTATTCATTCCGGTTGCTACTACCAAGCCTACCCCTTTACCCCGGGTAATTACCGTACCCATATAAGCCATGTTTTTTCGATCTCCGAGAGCTGTTTTTTCCGGATATACTTCTTCGATCCGTTTTTTTACCGGTTCTGATTCTCCGGTTAAAACTGCTTCATTTATTTCTAATTGACTGCCTTCAATCAGCCGTAAATCAGCGGGAATAACATCACCTGTAGTTAAAAGGATCAGATCGCCGGGCACAAGCAAATTCGCAGAAATCTTTTTAAAAGTTCCCTCTCTTTTCACCATTGTTTCCTGGGCCGTAAGCTGCTTTAATTTTTCTAACGATTTTTCTGCCCGAAATTCTTGAACAAACCCCAAAACTGCATTAAGAATAACAATGATTAAAATTGTTATAGCATCCGCATATTCACCTAACATAGCGGAAACAATGGTAGCTCCAAGCAAAACAAGCACCATAAAATCGGTAAATTGCGACACAAAAAGAGCGATTGCTGATATTTTCTTTTGTTCCTTTAATTGATTTAGTCCTACTAATTCCAAACGCCGCCGAGCCTCATTTTCCGTAAGCCCTCTCTCAGAATCAACCTGAAATTCCTCCAATGTTTCTTTGATCGTCATTCCTTCCCATTGTTTACCCGGCATGAACGTTCCTCCCCCACAAAATAGCTATACATAAATACCTATTCCCAACCACTTAAAAAAATGCCCTTTCCCACTTAGCAAATTAATTGTTGAAATAAGCTTTCTGGATTATAATAAAAGCATCGTTTAATTAATTAAAAAATAGATCGGAGCGTAAAAAATGTCTTTCGACGGATTAGTATTACGGGCAGTCACAATTGATTTACAGGAAAAACTATGTGGTGCCCGCATCGATAAAATATATCAGCCTACCAAACACGAAATTATTTTAACCTTGCGACAAACAGGAGCTACGTATAAGCTGCTGCTTTCCTCTCTAGCTCAAGAAGCAAGAGTACATCTTGTCTCCCAAACAGCACCCAATCCTCCTGAACCACCTCTTTTTTGTATGGTACTGCGTAAACATCTGGAAGGAGGTAAAATCCTCTCCTTTTCTCAACCAAATCTGGAACGCATCTTAGAAATTAACTGTGAGGTAATAGATGAATTAGGGGATAAGGCTCTGCGCAAAATTATCGTTGAAATCATGGGGAAACACAGCAATATTCTACTCATCGAACCGGGTGAAAATAAAATTATTGACGCACTCCGGCGCATTCCTTTATCTATCAGCCGCTATCGGCAAATACTGCCCGGTTTGACATACCAGTCTCCACCATCTCAGGATAAATTCCTTCCTTGGGAAATTAAAGAGAATGATTTTTATCAGCGGATGTTGGCACTTCCCTTTACCACGAAAATCAACAAAGCTCTCCTTAAAATCAGTATGGGCATGAGTCCCCAAACCATCAATGAGCTTATTTTCAGAACCGGCCTAGACCCACAATTAGCACTGGAATTTTGCGGAGAATATGAACTAAGCTTGCTCTGGCAGGAACTCACTAAAATAGGAGCAGAAATAAAAGAAGGACACTTTGCCCCGGAAGTAATCAATAAAGAAGACCAACCTTACACTTTTTCAGCTATTGCTTTAACATCATTTGCAGCAAGTGAGCGCCAACGCTTCTCCACCATGAATGAAGCCTTAAACTATTATTATCTTTATAAGGATCAAGCTAACACTATACAGCAAAAAAAAGGCGAATTAACCGGACTGGTAAAAAAAGAAATCCAGCGCTGCGAAAAAAAAGCCGCCCTCCAACAAGAAGCAATCCTAGAAGCGGAAAACTCTACCCATTACCGTCTCTGGGGAGAGCTGCTTACAGCTAACCTACACTGTTTAACACAGGGGACAGAAGCTCAGGTCCGTAATTACTACGACCCTAATGGAGAATTAATCTCCATCCCTTTACTTCCACATCTTACTGTAGGAGAAAATGCGCAACGTTATTTTTCTCGCTATCAAAAAAGCAAAAAGGCTTCTGTTAAAGCAAAAGAACAGCTGGGAGAAACTAAAAAGGAGCTTAATTATCTTTTTAGTTTGGTTAATTCCCTAGAAAACGTAACGGATTTAAAAGAAATAGAAGAAATTCGGGAAGAAATGCGTCAGACCGGTTATTTAAAAGCGACGGTTAAGAAAAAAAATAAATCTCCTCTCTCGCAACCCAGCCAACCGCAAAAAATAGTCCTAGACTCTTGGACAATTTATATTGGCAAAAACAATCGACAAAACGATTTACTCACTATGAAAATCGCCAAAACAGAGGATCTCTGGTTGCATACCAAAGATATCCCCGGTTCTCATGTAGTCATCAAAAATCCCAACAGAAAAACTATTCCTTCCCCCATAATAGAAAAAGCGGCTTTGCTAGCCGCCTATCATTCTCAAGCCCGTTATTCCACTAATGTACCCGTAGATTATACAAAGCGTCAACATGTTTGGAAACCTCAAGGTGCCAAACCCGGCTTTGTCCTCTATACACATCAACACACCCTTTTCGTAACTCCCGATCCGGCAAAAATTAAGGAACTACTTAATCCTTAATCTCCTTCCACAATCAAAACCCTATCCTCACCGTCTATTTCTTTAACCATCACGTGAATTGCTTCTTTATGTGAGGTGGGAGTATTTTTACCTATATAATCAGCGCGAATGGGTAATTCCCGATGCCCTCTATCTACAAGAACAGCTAATTGAATAGAGTTCGGTCTACCTAAATCCATAATCGCATCAAGGGCAGCTCTTACCGTTCTTCCCGTATATAAAACATCATCCACCAAAATGATTTTTTTACCGGTAATATCTACAGGGATTTCCGTAGCACGAACTATAGGTTGGTCACTGGAGGTCATCAAATCATCCCGGTATAGTGTAATATCTAACTTGCCCACCAAAATTTCTGCACCTTCAATTTGATAGATTATTTGGGCCAAACGCTCGGCCAAAGGTACACCTCTACGTCTGATCCCTACCAAAATCAAATCTTTGACACCTTTATTTTTCTCCAAAATTTCATGCGCAATTCTGGTTAATGATCTCCTGATCCCTTCCTGATCCAACAATTTAGCTTTTTCTCTCATTTGTCTACCGCCCCTTTCCTACTAATAGTTTATCTTAGTAAATAAAATTTGCAATACTTGCACTTCCTAACTTGCGAAGAGCATTTACAAAATCCTCCGGAGGCGCTACCATAAAAGCTAATCTTTCTTCACTACGGGGATGGATAAAACTTAACCTAAAAGCATGTAAAGCCTGCCCCTTTAAACCTAGCCGGCGACCCTTTTCCTGTTGAACTTTAGAGACTATATATTTAGGATCTCCCACCACGGGATGCTGTAAATAAGCCAGGTGCACTCTGATTTGATGTGTGCGCCCCGTAACCAATCGGCACTGTAACAAAGTATAATTCTCTAACCTTTCTATAACTTCATATTTTGTTACGGCTTGTTTGCTATTTTTTAAAATAACCGCCATTCTCAGGCGGTTTTTTGTATCCCGTCCGATGGGAGCATCAATAATCCCGCCAGGTTCAGCAAGCACCCCATGTACTAACACCAGATATTCTTTTTGTACTTGACCTGTCTTAAATTGCCGAACCAGTTCCTCATGAATCTCATCTTTTTTTGCCACAACTAAAAGCCCGGTTGTGTCTTTGTCTAAACGATGAACAATTCCCGGTCGCAAAGAATTCCTCGCCTTAGATAATTCACCGCAGTGATGAAGCAAAGCATTCACTAAAGTTCCGCTATTGTTCCCACTGGCCGGATATACTAACATACCTCTTGGTTTATTTACTACAATTATATCCTCATCTTCATAAATTATCTCCAAGGGAATCTGTTCCGGCAAAACAGCAACAGGCTCCGGTTCGGAAAGTAAACAAGTAATCCTATCCGCAGCTTTCAGTTTATAATTTGCTTTAACGATCTGACCGTTCACTAATACTTTATTTTCCTCTATTAAACGCTGAAGCTGTGACCTTGTCAAACCTTCCAAAAGCCCGGTCAGAAAAACATCAATTCTCTTCCCCAACCCTTCTTCATTAACCACAAATAGTTTTTCGTTCATCCTTACTCCAAACTCCTTATTTCAAATCGTAGCTTAATATTTGCCAAGTTAATATAATCATTCCGATCACTATTGCCGCATCAGCTACATTAAAAATATACGACCAAATTCCCCGGAAATCTATAAAATCAACTACTAAGCCTGTTTGCAAGCGATCAATAAAATTACCTATAGCCCCACCGGTGATGAAACTAAATGCCAGTGACAACCAAAGATTATTTTTACCTATAGTATATTGTAAATACATGATCACACCCAAAATAATAATCGTAATCAAAATAAAGAGCCAGGTTTTATTAGCTAATAAACCAAAGGCCGCACCCGGATTTTGAATATAGGTAAGATGTAAAAAATCCTTGATCAAAGGCAGAGTTTGTCCTAAACTGATGTTTTCCACAACGAGATACTTTGTCCAGCGATCAAGAAATAACACAACTGCAACACTAAGCCAAAAAACCATGGAACTATCACCACTTCGCTTATCTAGTTTCTACAAATAATTTATTTACTAAGACTTTCATTAACTAACTGCACTATTTCGGCAATAAAATCACCGATAAGCGGAAGATTGAGCAATACGATCTGTCTTAACAGATAAATGAGCAAAGCACCTAAAATTGTAAAACCAACTGCCATCCCTAACCCACGGGCAATTCCGGCAATAAAATTGGTATAAAGCATACGCCACGTATTATTTAAGTACTCCACATATTCGGCTATTTTAACTTTTTCCATAGCCATGGATAATTCTGCTACTTTGTTTTCCAAAGTTTTAAGTATTTCTCGCTCTTCCTTGTCTTGCATTACTTAAACACCCCACAAGCCCAATCTTAAAACTTCTAATTGCTTAAGGATAAAAGTGGTGCAGGAATTCTCCCACCCCTTTGAATAAAGGCTTTGCTGCTGTATGGATGAATCGACATTACAGGTGCAGTTCCCAAAAGCCCGCCAAATTCAACTCTATCGCCGACTTTTTTCCCCGGAACAGGGATAATTCTCACTGCCGTCGTCTTTTTGTTAATCATCCCAATAGCAGCTTCATCAGCAATAATCGCCGCAATTGTCTCAGCCGACGTATCTCCCGGTACTGCAATCATATCCAGTCCCACAGAGCAAACACAAGTCATTGCTTCCAATTTATCAAGACAAAGTGCCCCTTGTTCGGCAGCTTTAATCATTCCTGCATCTTCGCTTACCGGAATAAAAGCTCCACTTAACCCACCCACATAAGAAGAAGCCATCGCTCCACCTTTTTTCACTGCATCATTTAATAAGGCTAAGGCAGCTGTTGTTCCGTGTCCACCAACTTTTTCCAAGCCCATCGCTTCAAGAATATCAGCTACACTATCCCCTATCGCCGGAGTTGGGGCTAATGATAGATCAACAATACCAAAAGGAACTTTTAGTCTTTTGGCAGCTTCCCTACCGACCAGCTCCCCCATCCGCGTAATCTTAAAAGCTGTCTGTTTAATCAGCGTCGCCAAGGTGCCAAAGTCTGCCTCAGGATTACTACGCACTGTATGTAGTACTACCCCCGGTCCACTAACCCCTACATTAATTACCGTTTCAGGCTCACCAACACCATGAAAAGCTCCGGCCATAAAGGGATTATCTTCCGGAACATTACAAAAGACTACCAACTTGGCACAACCTAAACCATCAGCATCTTTGGTTAACTCCGCTGTTTCCTTAATAATCTTACCCATGCGGTAAACTGCATCCATATTAATTCCTGCTTTAGTTGTAGCGATATTAACCGAAGCACAAACCCGTTCTGTTTCTGCTAATCCTTGAGGAAGAGCGCTTAAAAGATATTCATCTCCTTTAGTAAAACCCTTATGCACAAGTGCGGAAAATCCACCAATAAAATTAACCCCCACCTCACGAGCCGCCCGGTCCATAGCCTTTGCCAAAAGCACATAATCCGCATGTTCACACGACTCTCCTACCAAAGAGATCGGTGTTACCGCTATACGTTTATTAATAATAGGTATTCCATATTCCTTAGAAATATCTTCTCCTATTTGCACTAACTTCTCCGCTTTTTGCGTAATTTTATCGTAAATTTTTTGCGCCACAGTTTTTATCTCCGGGTCACAGCAATCCCTTAAGCTTATACCCATCGTAATGGTGCGAATGTCTAAATTATCTACCTGAACCATATGCATTGTTTCCATGATTTCTTCAGGCATAAAGTTTATTGGCATCTTTCCTTCCTCCTAAATCCGATGCATAAATTTAAAGATATCTTCATGCTGAGCATTGATTTTAACTCCGATTTGTTCTCCTTTTTCCTTTAATAAATTCTGAAGCTGCTGCAAATCAACCTTAGCTTGAGAAATATCAACAATCATGATCATCGTGAAAAAATCCTGAAGAATAGTCTGACTAATATCGAGTATATTCACACAATTCTCAGCTAGTATTCCTGAAACTCCGGCAATAATTCCAACCTTGTCCTGTCCGACAACAGTAACAATAACTCGTTGACTATCCTTTTCCATATTAACCCTCCTCAATTTTATACGTATCCATTATATCACAACAGTGAAATATAAAAAATTCGGAGCTCATCTTTCGAGCTTCGAATTAAGAACAATACTGATAGCTGCTGCATAAATATCTTTACATATATCAGTTATCTTTTCTAATTGTGACGAACCTAATTTTTCGAGGGTATCAACTCCTTTGCCGGTAAGAACAAGTATGATTTGCCAGCCACCTTGATACAAAGCTTCCTGTAAAAAACGACTGTCCGTTACAAAATAACTCTCCTTTAAATTTATAGTGTTTTCCTCCAAAAAACAATCCAGATCTTCTTCCCGGCCATTCCAGTGCAACAAAGCTAAGGACTTATCTTTCAATACCGCCTGTAAGAGTTTATATTCCTGAAACTCAGAAGTAACTAAGACTAAAAGATACCCTCTGCGAGCTAAAAAACGTAAAGCCGGCAAAGTTTCGGGATATAACTCGAGATTTCTTTTAACAGAATTATTAGTCAAATAAGCTGTTCCGCAACCTGAGAAAAAAATAGCTTTTGACATCACAGATGCACCCCCGTCCCTTTAATATATGTGTAGAGACGAAATTGGTGCATCCTAAATCTATTATAACTATGCAAAAATCAAAACTTAAGATAACACTCAATAATCAAGATCTTTCAGCAATCACTCAGCTTTCCACCTTAACACAGGTTTACGTGCCGCCTGAGTCTCATCAAGACGACTAACGGGAGTATTATGCGGTGCCTCCTGCAATAACTTCGGATTCTCCATAGCTTCTTGAGCAATCTTCGCCATCACTCTCGCAAATTCATCCAGTGTTTGCTTATTTTCCGTTTCCGTAGGCTCAATCATCAGCGCTTCGGACACGATCAACGGAAAATAAATAGTGGGGGCATGAAAACCATAATCAAGCAGCCTTTTAGCTATATCCAAAGTACGAACTTCATTCCCCTTATATGGAGAAGAGGTAAGAACAAACTCATGCTTGCAGGGTCCGGCAAAAGGTTGTTCGTAATGCTTAGACAATAAGTTCATCAAATAATTAGCATTGAGTACAGCTTTTGCACTAACCTCTTGGAGACCATCTCCACCCATCATCAACAAATAGGTAAACGCCTTTACCACTACCCCAAAATTACCATAAAAGGCTTTCATTCTCCCGATAGACTGCGACCGTTCCTCATCAAAATAATAGTTCTGTGTTTGTTGATTATAGCTAATTACCGGTTTAGGCAAAAAAGGTTCTAAGCAACTTTTTACCCCTACCGGACCTGCACCGGGACCGCCACCGCCATGAGGTGCAGAAAAAGTCTTATGCAAATTTAAGTGAACAACATCAAAACCCATATCTCCCGGTCGGGCATAACCCATAATGGCATTCATGTTTGCCCCATCATAGTATAAAAGCCCGCCTGCTTGATGTACTATTTCGGCAATCTCTATAATCTGTGTTTCAAACATCCCTAGTGTATTTGGATTAGTTAACATTAAAGCAGCCGTATCCTCACCCACTGCTTTTTTTAAAGCTTCTAAATCAACCTCACCATTCTCCTTAGAGGGAATTTCGATTATTTTACATCCTACTAAAGTAGCAGAGGCAGGATTTGTCCCATGTGCAGAATCCGGTACCAGTACTTTATCCCGCTGAAAATCCCCCCTTGCCGCATGATAAGCCATAATCAGCAAAAGTCCTGTCAGCTCACCGTGAGCTCCGGCCGCCGGTTGTAGCGTAAAAGCATCCATCCCAGTGATTTCAGCCAGATACTCTTGAGTCTTATACATGAGTTCTAAAGCTCCCTGCACACTTTCCACAGGTTGGTACGGATGAAGCTGACTAAATCCATTAAGATTCGCGGCATCTTCATTTATTTTAGGATTATATTTCATCGTACAACTGCCCAGAGGATAAAAACCCGTATCAACTCCATAGTTTAATTGCGATAACCGCGTATAGTGTCGCACCACTTCTACCTCTGTCAGTTGCGGAAGAAGTGGAGCTTTTTTTCTGCTTAATTCTTCAGGTATCAGCTCATGGATCTGCTTTACAGGAACATCTGACGGGGGTAAATAATTACCATGTCTACCCTCTACACTTTTTTCAAAAATAAGTTTTTCCACAGCCTACCCCCCTATAACCTCAACTAAGCGTTCAATTTCTTCCTTAGTTCGCATTTCTGTTACACAAAAGAGTAAATGATTTTTCAGTTCAGGATAATAACGACCTAAATCAAGACCACCTAAAATACCCGCCTCCCAAAGGCGCTGATTAATACTTACAGCTGATTCTTGTGTCTTCACAACAAACTCTTGAAAAAAAGGCGCCGTAAATGCTAACGATATCCCCGGCAATTGTACCAGAAGTTCACTGGCATAATGGCTTTTCTCCATACATTGTTTACCGACTTCCCTAAGACCTCGGGGCCCTAACAAAGCTAAATAAATCGTCGCCGCTAAAGCGCACAAAGCTTGATTGGAACAAATATTGGAACCGGCTTTATCCCGGCGAATATGCTGTTCACGTGCCTGTAAAGTTAGCACAAAACCTTCCCTGCCTAAACGATCCACTGTTTTCCCAACAATACGACCGGGCATACGACGTACATATTTCTCTTTACAAGCCATGAAGCCTAAATACGGTCCGCCCAAGCTAAGCGGAAGCCCTAAACTCTGTCCTTCTCCCACAGCTATATCAGCCCCACATTCACCCGGGCTTGCCAAAACACCCAAAGACACAGGATCAACGCAGGCAATCAATAAGCCACCCTTTTCATGAATCTTTTGAGCAAAGAAAGCTAAGTTTTCAATACTCCCCAAAAAATTAGGATTTTGTACTATTACCGCAGCTACCTCTGTAGTCAACACTTTTTCCAGTTCCGCAACAGCAGTTAAACCATTCTCAGATGGCAACATAATGATCTCGATCCCGCGCCGCGAGAGATAAGTATGTAAGGTTTCACGATATTCGGGATGAACCAAGCTGCTGATGACAAGCTTTTTCCTTCTGCTGATTTGTATAGCCATTAAAGCAGCCTCCGCAAGAGCCGTCGCCCCATCATAATGAGAAGCATTGGCCACATCCATACCCGTTAACTCACAGATACAAGTCTGGTATTCAAAAATAGCCTGTAACGTGCCCTGGCTTACTTCCGGCTGATATGGTGTATAGGCCGTATAAAATTCAGAACGAGAAAGGATATGTTTTACAGCTTTAGGTTGATAATGTTCATAAGCCCCGGCCCCTCTAAAACAAAGATACTGCCCTATATCTTTATTCCTATGCGCTAACCGTTCAACTTCATCCCAAGCCGCTTTTTCCGAAAGTCCTTTAGGTAGATTCAACTTTCTTTTTAAACGAAGCTGTTCCGGTATATCTCGAAACAGCTCCTCAATAGTACATATCCCCATATCCTTAAGCATAGCTTGTTCTTCTTCAAGAGTATGAGGCAAAAAAGGCATCCCTTAACCCTCCTCTGCCTTCTCAAGAATTAAAAATTTATATTCTTTAGCTGTTAACAACTTATCAGATAACTCTTCTATTTCTATTTCCGCTATCCAACCGGCTGCATAAGGTTCATCATTAAGCAAAGCCGGATCTGCCAGCAAATTTTCGTTTACCGCCCGAACGGTTCCCGAACAAGGTGCATAAATTTCAGATACTGCTTTGACCGATTCCACTACACCCAAGGAATCACCAATTTTCACTTTTTGCCCGGGTTCAGGTAATTCCACAAAAACAATATCACCTAAAGAATGTTGGGCATAGTCTGTAATCCCAACAATCCCCTTTCCTTCCTTTTCTAATATCCACTCATGGTCTTCGGTATACTTTAAATTATCAGGATATTGATAATTCATTTTTTTACCTCCCTCTTGTAAAATGGTTTTTTGGTTACTTTTGCTTTTACTTCTTTTCCTCTGATTAATACAGAAATTTCGTTATCAATAAATGCTTCCTTACTCACAACAAAACCTAAACCTAGGTTTTGACCTAAAGTAGGTGCAAAACTACCCGAAGTCACCTCCCCAATAGATTCTCCATCTTTAATTAAAGGATACCCGGCTCTGGGAATGCCTCTTTCGATCATCATAAACCCAACCAATTTAGAAGATACGCCTTCTTCCTTTTGCTTGAGTAAAGCCGCTTTCCCGATAAAATCATCCTTCTGCCATGCGATAAAAAATTCTAACCCTGCTTCCAAAGGGGTAACCTTTTCTGTCAACTCATGCCCATATAAAGGCAAACCGGCTTCAAAACGCAAGGTATCCCTTGCCCCTAAACCAACAGGAACTAAACCCAGCCCCGCATCCTTGCCTGTTTCCAATAATTTTTCCCATATAAAAGGCGTTTTTTCTACAGGGAGATACAGTTCAAAACCATCCTCACCCGTATACCCAGTTCTGGAAACCAAAGCATCCACACCGGCTAAATTTGTAAAAATAAAACGGTAATACCTTAACTCTTCTAAAGATTCAATGGAGATTGACGCTAAGATTTGTTGAGCTAATGGACCTTGTAAGGCTAATAGCCCAATTTCATCAGAAATATCTCGTAACTCAACGGTCTGCTTTTCCTGTTCTTCCCTGTGCATTAGAGTTAATTGTTCGTTAATCCAGTCCCAATCCTTATCTTTATTGCCGGCATTAACAACTAACCAATACTTATCCTGTTCCAATCTATAAACCAATAAATCGTCAACAATTCCACCTGTGGGATAACACATCAGTGTATAAAGGACCTGACCAACACACATCTTGGCAAGGTCATTAGTGCAAAGCCTTTGTAAAAAAGTCAGGGCATCCGGTCCACTAACTTCTATCTCTCCCATATGTGAAATATCAAATAAACCCGCCTTTGTACGCACAGCATGATGCTCCTCAATAACGCTCTGATACTGGATAGGCATATCCCATCCGGCAAACTCTGCTATTTTCGCACCCAACTGCACATGCTGTGGATAAAGAATCGTTCTTTTCCTTGTAGACATCACCCTCACCCATCCTTAATTTAATAAACCGCTCGTTACATATTATTTAATGTAAATAGTTGTGATATGTACCCAGAGTTCAAATATATAATATAGTAACCTTTGCTCTTTTACAAGGAGTGGGAAACTTGAAACAAAAAATATTTAACAGAATCTTTCTTTTCCTCCTTTTTTTCTTAACTTGGTTAGATCTAACAAAATTTACCTCGATACCTGTCAGCAAAATTGGCGAACCAATCCCAATCTTTCCTCAAATCCAAATAAACCTTCTTAAATCAAAAAATCCACACATTGTTAATGATGCTGTACAAGAAACGGCTAAAATGCTTCTAAAATATTTCGTTCCCCAACTATCCGAAGAATCTTGGCAAACAAAATTTATCTTCATAGACCTAATCCCCGACAATGAACCGGAATTAGTGCTGTCTCTATCCCTGCCCCCGGACAAAGGAATACTCATTCTCTTACAAAAAAAAGATCATCACTATTTTATCGCTTCTTTCCGGGAGCACTTCTCCCCTATTACTAAGCTGGAAGATCTATCCTTGAAAAATGGTCAGGTTTTTCTGGTAACTAGAGAGGAACAGTACAATCAAATAGGTTCTTTAAATAAAGCAAGTCTTGTCAAACTATGGAAATGGCACAATAACCGGCTTCAAGAAACCTTTACAGAAAATATTCACTGGGAAATCAACTGGCAGGACATCTGGGAGAGTTCGACCTCCGCGGAAGCCCCAAAATGGTATCGCCTCACCCAAAATTTTAAGCTCAGCTATCGCTGGGAAAAAGAGAAACTATACCTCAGAACTGAAGGTAAACAACAGTTCTCCACAGCACCCGTTAATAATACAGCTTTTCCCGCACCATATGAATTTCCTTCTCCCTTTAGCACGCTAAAAACACGGGAAATCCTTCAAGACTACTACTGGGATGATAACTGGCAAAAATTCATTCTCCAAACCGGTCACTACTTCCCGCCGGGCAAAATTACTCCTGAAGAAGTAGCCATACTCAAAGACTTAGATCAACACTTAGAATCCTTAGCCTTCGAAGAACAGCAACAATACTTAGTAATAAATAAAAAAGGGGATATTTTTCCCCTCAATAAAGATAATCTCTCCCTTAATGAACTTTAGCGCTCAGCTTTAAGGCTGCACTTTCTCCGGCCAAATACCCAGTGGAAAAAGCTGCTTGTAAATTAAAACCACCGGTATAGCCATCAACATCCAAAACCTCACCGGCAAAGTACAATCCTTGAATCAATTTAGATTCCATTGTGCCGGAATTTACTTCCTGTAAAGAAACTCCTCCTGCTGTAACAATGGCCTCAGACAAAGAACGCGGACCCAACACCGTCATTTTCAAATTGCGCAAAGTTTTAATAATCGCTCTTCGTTCTTCTTTAGTAATTTGATGTACAAATTTCGTTGGAGCAATTGCACTTAAAGATATGACCACCGGTATTAGACGTTGCGGCAAAAGATCAACTAAAGCATTTTGCAGTTGTTTACGCTGATACTTTTGAAAATCCCGTTTAAGCCTTTGGTCTAATTTCTGTTCATCCAAAGCAGGCTTAAGATTAATCTCCAAATGCAAACCCTGTTGTGTTGCTTTTTCTACAACTAAATAGCTTAAAGTGAGAATTACCGGACCGGATACCCCAAAATGTGTAAAGAGCATTTCCCCGAATTCTTTTCCCAAAAGCTTGTCAGCTTGTAAAAGCTTAACCTCTACATTTTTTAAAGCTAATCCTTGTAATTCTTTTACCCAGGATTCGTGAATATTAAGAGGAACCAAAGCCGGTCTGGGCGGGATTACCGTATGACCCAAAGCTTTTGCCCATTTATATCCGTCACCGGTTGAGCCTGTGGCAGCATAAGATTTCCCGCCGGTTGCCACAATCACAGCCTCACACGCTACAAACCCTTGGACTGTTTTTATCCCTTTAACTCTTCCCTCTTCAGCTATTATCTCTAATACTTCTTCTTCTGTTTGGATTTCTACCTTATTCCGCTGACAATATTTAATTAAAGCTTGAACAACGTCGGAGGCCTTATCCGAAACCGGAAATAACCTGCCTCCTCTTTCTACTTTTAAATTCACACCATTTTCTTTCAGTAATTCCCTGAGGTCATCATTAAAAAAACGATTAAAGGCACTATAAAGAAAACGACCATGGCCATGATAACTACGAATAAAAGTGTCCAAGTCGCCACTGTTGGTAACATTGCACCGACCTTTACCTGTAATCAACAATTTGCAACCCGGTTTCTTATTTTTTTCTAATAACAATACCTTTGCACCTAATTCTCCTGCCCTACCTGCCGCCATCATTCCGGCAGCTCCTGCACCGATAACTACAATACTCATGATCTTGATTCTATTACTGCAGCACAACGTTGACATAAGGTAGGATACTGTTCATTTTGACCTGTTGTTTCCGAATAAATCCAACAACGTTCACACTTTTCCCCGGGAGCCTTAGTCACAATAACCCCTAAACCTGCAAATTCTTCCCCGGTAAAGGCTTCCTCAGGAAGCTGCTCTGCTTTGTGCAGCACTACACTGGAAGTAATAAAGATCGTAGCTAAATCCTCTTTAATCTCTGCAAGAAAAGCATACTGTTCTTCTTGAGCATATAAGTTTACCTGAGCATCTAAAGCATGACCAATCACTTTATCCCGACGCGCTTCTTCCAAAGGTTTGGCCACAAATTCTCTTAAAGCCAAAATCTTATTCCATTTTTCTTCTAAAGCGGCATCCACATAACGGTCATCATAACGAGGCCATTCCGTGAGCTGGACCGAACTCTCAGCTTCACTATGAGGCAAATACTGCCAAATCTCTTCTGTAGTAAAAGCTAAAATAGGTGTCAGCATTTTTACTAAGGCCAGAATAATCTCATACATCACCGTTTGCGCGCTTTTTCTTTCCGGAGAATCTGCTTTAAAGGTATAAAGTCTATCTTTGATTACATCCAAATAAAAAGCACTCATGTCTACGGCACAGAAATTATGGATATTATGATATACCGTATGGAATTCATAACTTTGATAAGCCTCAGTAACCTTTTTAATGAGCTGATGAAGTTTTAATAAGGCCCACTTATCAATTTCCGGTAAATCGTTATAAGCTACACGTTCTTTTTCCGGATTAAAGTCATAGATATTTCCTAATAAATAACGACAAGTATTACGAATTTTACGATAGGCTTCCGTAATCTGTTTAAGAATACTTTGAGAAATAGCCACATCATGACGATAATCCGCTGAAGAAACCCATAACCTTAAAATGTCCGCACCCATTTTCTCAATTACTTCCAATGGATCTACCCCATTACCCAAGGATTTAGACATCTTTCTTCCTTGATCATCTACCAAAAAGCCATGTGTCAGCACCGCACGATATGGTGCCTTACCACGAACCGCTACAGCAATAGAGAGCGAAGAATTAAACCAGCCGCGGTGCTGATCGCTTCCTTCTAAATAAAGATCTGCAGGCCAGGCTAATTGAGGCCTTGTTTCCAAAACAGCAAAACTTGAAGATCCCGAATCAAACCAAACATCCATAATATCTTTTTCTTTACGGAACTTTTTCCCGCCACATTTAGGACAAGTTATTCCTGCAGGCATCAGTTCTTCCGCCGATCTTGCCCACCAAACATCAGCACCGTACTGGGCAAAAAGTTCTTGCAAATAAGCAATCGTTTCATCGTTAATTATTTCTTGATTACAATCCAGACAATAAAAAATGGGAATAGGCACACCCCAGGTACGCTGACGAGAAATGCACCAATCATTGCGGTCAGCTACCATATTGTGAATTCTGTCTTCACCCCAGGAAGGTATCCACTCTACCTTTTTAATCTCCTCCAAAGCTTCTTGACGGAAACCATCAATAGAAGCGAACCACTGCTCAGTTGCCCGAAACATAATCGGGTTTTTACAACGCCAACAATGTGGATACTGGTGTTTAATCGAACTCATGGAAATTAAAGCATGCTCATCCGCTAATACTTTAATCACTGCTTTATTACCCTTTTCAATAAACAATCCTGCAAATTGCCCGGCTTCAGCTGTAAATTTACCCTGATCATCTACCGGGGAAAGTATATCCAAACCATATTTCTTACCAACCTCAAAGTCTTCAACCCCATGTCCGGGAGCGGTATGCACACAACCTGTACCCTGTTCTGTAGTAACATGATCACCCAAAATAACCACAGAAGCTCGATCATAGAGAGGATGTTGACAAACTATCCCTTCCAACTGTTCTCCTCTCAGCGTCTTTTCTACGGAATATTCCGGATTACCCAAGACCTCTAAAAAGGAATCCTGCAATTCTTGAGCGACAATATATTTTTCCTTCCCGACCGCCAAAAGATTATAAGCAAAATCCGGGTGAAGACAAATGGCTAAATTAGCCGGAATCGTCCAGGGCGTAGTTGTCCAGATCACAAAATAGGTATCTTTAGAATCTAACAAAGCTTTACCGTCAGCAACCTGAAATTTAACATAAATAGAAGCCGATGTTTTCTCCTCATATTCAATTTCCGCTTCAGCCAAAGCAGTTTCACAATGAGGGCACCAATAAACAGGCTTTAACCCTTTATAAATATAACCCTTTTTAGCCATCTCCCCAAATATGCCAATCTGTACAGCTTCAAATTTAGGATCCAAAGTCACATAAGGATGCTCCCAATCACCACGAACACCTAGACGTTTAAACTGTTCCCTTTGAATATCAATATATTTAAGTGCATAATCACGACAACATTTCCTAAATTCTACAGGATCTTGGGCATGTCGATTTAAGCCCAAAGTCTTAATAGCTTGTTGCTCAATAGGTAATCCGTGAGTATCCCAACCGGGAACATAAGGAACATCATAGCCTGCCATACTGTGAAATTTGACAATCATGTCTTTGAGCACTTTATTTAATGTATGACCCATATGGATATCCCCATTGGCATAAGGAGGACCGTCATGAAGAATAAATTTAGGTCTACCCTTGGTTTTTTCCTGAACCGCTTGATATAAATCCATTTTACTCCATTTTTCCAGAATTTCCGGTTCTTTTTGCGGAAGATTTCCTCTCATCGGGAAATCAGTTTGTGGCAAGTTTAATGTTTGATTATATTTCTTTTCCTTAGACATCTACCTTTCACCCCTGTATAAAATCTTACACTACTTATTCTTACACTACTTATCTTAATTTTTACTGCTTTAAATATAAAAAACTCCCCTCCCCTGAAGGGACGAGAGCAATTCCCGTGGTACCACCCTATTGACAGCGTATAAACCTGCTCAAACAAGTCGCTGACTGCCACTTTTTATAACCCTTTAACGTGGGTAAATCGGTAAAACTTACTGTTAACTTTCAGTTTTACTGCTCCAGAGTGATCCAATCTTGACTTTACCTACCTGCCTTCCACCACATGCAAGCTCGCTATTGGTACAAATCAAAATTTATCTCTATCATCACATATCACAATATAGTATACATTACCCTATATAGACTTAAGTATATGCTAACAAAACAATAATTGTCAACCTTCTAAACACCGCCGAAACTGTTCTTCAGTTAGCCCCTCAATTTCTATCACCTTATGCTTACTCTTTAGACCACTGGTGATCTTAACCTGTTTCCTGGTAACATGAAAATATTCAGCTAAAAATTTAAGACAAGCCTCATTAGCTTCACCATCAACAGGGGGTGCCGTAAGCCTGATTTTCAAGGCATCCCCTTGCCATCCGGATATTTCATTACGACTGGCCCTAGGCTGCACTTTTATTTTAAACTGAATACCTTTATTGGTTACCTTCACTTTACTTAACATCCTGACTTTCAAAATAATTATTCTGCTCTAATTCTTCCTTCTCAGGATCGTAATTATCCATATACTCAAGCTGAGTTTTTAAAAAACTCTTCATCTTCACATAAAGTTGCTTTTCCAAGTTTTTCATCTCTTCCAGCCTTTTCGTCCTCTCTAAGACTTCCTGCTGAGACTCATTAATAATCTTTTCCGCCTTTTTCTGGGCTTCCCAAATAATTAACTCCGCCTCTTTAGTAGCATTTTGCTTCGCTTCGTCTGCAGTTTGCTGAGCTAAAACCATCGTATTCTGCAGTGTTTTTTCTAATTCTTTATAGTGGTTAATATTCTCCTCCATTTTCTGGATTGTATCCTTCAAATCAAGATTTTCTTTATAAAGTGCTTCAAAATCCCGAATCACCTCATCCAAAAATTCATCAACCTCGTCAACATCATAACCACGTAAAGACTTTTTAAACTCCCTGTTATGAATATCTAACGGCGTTAACATCCGCACAACCCCCCTCCAAATCTATTTACTTAAAATATACACAGACTACATATCCTCTGCTCTTTTAGCAGCTGCCAGAACGGTTTCCATTATTGTCCCTCTAACCCCGTTCTTCTCTAACTGTAGCATGCCATAAATTGTCGTCCCTGCAGGAGAAGTAACTTGGTCCTTTAATTGAGCCGGATGCATCCCTGTTTCCAACAAAAGTTTAGCCGTCCCTGCAACAGTATCAATAGCTAACTTTAAAGCTTCTTTACGCGGTAAACCTGCCATTACCCCACCATCAGCCAATGCTTCTACTACTAGAGCTACAAAAGCCGGTCCGCTACCACTCAACCCTGTAACAGCATTCAGTAACTTTTCCGGTAAAATATTAACACTGCCCAAACCGCTAAAAATCTCCCTAGCCAATCTAAGATCTTCTTCCGTAGCAAATTTTCCTCCTGTTAAAACAGAGGTGCCGGCACCAACTAAAGCCGGTGTATTAGGCATTACTCTTATCACTTTACTTCCTTCAGGAAGAAGTCCTTCTAGTTTTTCAGTGGAAACCCCGGCAATGATAGAAATAATTACTTTATGAGTATCGACTGCATCAACACAACTTTCTATAGCTTCTTTTAAGTTTTGAGGTTTAATCGCTAAAATAATCACATCACTATTCTCTACGACAACATTATTTTCAGTAGTAGTTTTAACATAATAATTCTCTGCTAAAAACTCCAACCGTTCTTTCTGTAAATCACTGATCAAAATCTTTTCGGCAGCGTATCCTCCTGCCAATAATCCTTTAAGAATAGCTTCACCCATTGCTCCTGCACCGATAAAACCAATCCGTTGCTGCACCAAATTTACCCCCTTAAATATTCTCCTGTGTTATTTTATTAATCCAAGCTAAAACATCCTTAGGCTGACTAACACTATTAAGGTCACCGGTAACATCAACATTACTGGGCGTTACTACAATTATCCCTGCTCCTACTTTTTGTAAACAACCGCCTAGAGCATAAGCTGTACCGCCAACAAAATCAATAATTCTACGTGCCAAAGCTATTTCAATATTTTCAAGATTTAAGATAATAATTTTTTTACCTTTTAGATGATCCGCAATAAGCTGACAATCATCAAAAGAAAGGGGTTCCAATAAAACCACCTTATTAATCTCTTTATTTGCTGTAAACGGTATTACTTGTGCTTTCTTCTTATGTGCTTTCCATTCCGGGTAACGTTCTGTGATCGTTTCATTTTCTTCGTAAACCATTTCTTCCTGAACTTCACTAAACCCCAAAACATCTAAGAATTTATCAAATGCCTTCATTCTCTACATTCCCCCTTACATAATTCCTCGTGCCGAAAATCCGGCTACCGATACGCACCAAAGTTGCTCCTTCTTCTATAGCAACATGAAAATCACCGCTCATGCCCATGGAAAGTTCTTTCATCTGTACTCCGGGTAAACCAAGTTCTTCTATATGTTTAGCCAAAACCTTTAATTGTCGGAAAACCGGGCGCACTTCTTCCGGATTATCAGTAAATGGGGCTATGGTCATTAACCCCCTAATATTAAGCCCCGGCATTCTACTGAGCTCCTCTATCTTTTCCAGTACAGCTTGACTAGAAAAACCGTGTTTTGTTTCCTCTCCGGCAATATTCACCTGCAAAAGAATATTCACCGATAAGTTTCTTTTTAAGGCCTGCTTATTAATCTCCTCAGCTAAACGAAGAGAATCTACTGAATGAATTAAAGCAACTTTGCCGATAACATCTTTCACTTTGTTTCTTTGTAAAGTACCAATTAAATGCCATTCTATCAATCCGGGAAGTAATGGTATCTTACTGCATAACTCCTGTACACGATTCTCCGCGAACAGATAATGTCCTGTATCATATGCAGTTTTAATCGCTTCTACCGGAAAACTTTTTGATACAGCCAACAACCGCACTGTAGACGGATCTCTACCCACAGAAAGACAAGCTTGTTTTATTTCATTTTTAATCCTTACCAGATTAGCTGCAATCTCTTCCATGACCAGCACCTCAATTAAAGATAAATACTGTGATGAAATATGCTTTTTTTATTTATTTATACGGGAAACACGTTTACCTTCACTTACTAATTGCGGATCAGCAATAACCCAGTCTGATTCCGATAAGCCTGAAAGCACTACTTTTCCCTGCAGCTGAGCAATTTTTTCAACTTCCTTCCAGGTGGCTTTCCCTTTCTTAAAGAGATATACCCCAAATTTACCGTTTTTCTCTGTAATCACCTTTTCCGGTAAGACAATACCTTTATAACTAGTGGTAATGATCTGTCCTTTTTCTTTACGATTAAAATTATAGTCCCCTGCATTAGAAATTTTTATCAGTATTCCATATTCCCCGGTTTTACGGAAAACATCTACCACATACCCTTTTAAAATCAAATCTTGATTATTATCAAGACGAATCTTGAGATTACCACCCTTTTTAATTCTTTCCGGATAAGCTCCGGAGCCAAACAAATAAAAGTATGAATAATCTAGATTGTCTACAATTTTGCAAATACCTTCTCCGCTCTCGACAAAACCATTTCCTTGTATTTTCCTGTCCTCTGAGCTTTTTCCTTTCTCTGAATTTATGGCAAAATCGGGTAATGATTGTAATTTCTCTAAATCCAACTGTAGCCAAATTTCCGGATTGCAAAAGCTTTCTAAACCGTCTGTCTGATAGGAAACCAAACCTGCTACCGTAGCTTTTATCGGCAATGAACCGGTCTTTTCTAAACTTGTCCCTTCGAATGTTTCTAAATATCCGATAATCGTATCTTTGGCTACTCTTTCTCCTTCATTTTTAACTTTTACAAAATATCCCCTATAAGGTGCGGGAATAACTGTTTCCTGACGTAAAACAATAAATTCTCCGGCAAAAGTATCTTCTAATTCAGATGTTTTCGCCTGCAAAACTTCTACAGGCAAAATACTAAAAACTATTTTTAAAATAAAATATATAAAAACCGCACCTACCAATAACAGCAATACTTTACTACATTTCCTTTTTCTCTTTCTTACCACAAAAATCCCGCCTAACCAAGGATCAACTAAGGATAACTTTAATAATATTCTACGGCAAAAGCTCTTTATCCTGCCTAAACTTCTGTAAATTATAACGTTCACTATAAATAAATAGAAAAGATTTACTTTTTCGGTAAAATAACGGTAAAGATTGTTCCCTCTTCCTCAGAGGAAGTCGCCTGTACACTACCACGATGGCGTTCTACTACATGTTTTACAATCGATAAACCTAACCCAGTACCGCCAACCTGACGTGATCTCGCCTTATCCACACGATAAAAGCGTTCAAAAAGACGAGGTAAACTTTCAGCCGGAATAACCATCCCTTGATTGATCACTTTAATAACGATTTTTTCCTCACCGGAATCATGCTCAAGCTCAGGTTCTATTTGAATTCTAATCGTTCCACCTTCGTAAGAATACTTAATGGCATTATCCAAAAGATTAATCAGTACTTGTTCGAGCATATCCTGACTTCCTCTAAAAGTTTCTGCACCCGGGACAACATTACGCATAATCGTCAAATTTTTCTTCGCGGCTATAGGCTCAAGTAAGTTAATCACTTTTTCCAGGAGCAATAGCGAATCTATCTTCGTTTTAACTATATCCATATCACCGGATTCCAGTTCAGATAGAAATAAAAGGTCTCGGATTAAACTATTTAAACGATTGGTCTCCGTATTGATAATGGAAAGAAATTTGTTCGCATACTCCCGATCCTCGATAGCTCCATCCAGAAGTGTCTCCACATATCCTTTAATAGAGGTCAAGGGTGTACGCAACTCATGGGACACATTAGCAATGAATTCGGTTCTCATTTCTTCCAATTGCCGTAATTTAGTAATATTGCGCAAAACCATAATGGCTCCTTGTATATTTTTTTCCGTGCCTTTAATAGGATTAATATACACCCGGTAATACTCCTGCTCTACTGAAGAAAGCTTAACTTCTGTCATTTGGCTTTCTCCGCTAACCAAGCATCTGTTCAATAAATAAGCTACTTGATAATTGGGCAAAATCTCCAGAAAATAGTGTCCCTGCACTTTTTCCCTATCTACATTAAGCATTTCCTCTGCTGTCTCATTAATGAGCAGTAAACGACCGGACAGATCAAAGGCCAACACACCTTCAACCATACTAGCAAGAATAGTCTTCATCTGATCTCTTTCCTGTAACATTTTCCGTATCGTCGCATTAGAATTATAGGCTGCCTGTTGTAACGTTTTACTTAATTCTCCAATTTCATCATCACTAAAATTTTCTTCTATATCAACAAGTTTGCCATGTGCAAAGTTGTGTACCAAATCATTAAGCTGCATGAATACCTTAGAATAATAATTTATCCACAGAAGAAAAACCAACAAACAAACAAGAAGCACCCCGCTTAGTTCGAACCACCGGAGTTCTCGATTAAGAAAATAAGTAATCAATTTTATTACGAAAAAACCGGCTGCGGTTATTAAGAAATACATAGCCGCAATTTTAAGCGTAAACTTCTTCATTTAAACCTTCCTTTACACTAAATTATCATTCCACCGATACCCTATCCCACGAATAGTTTCTATTAAAATAGAATCTGCACAGTTCTGTTCCAGTTTTTTTCTTAAGTTACGAATATGCACATCCACTGTTCGCGTATCACCGATATATTCATATCCCCATATATTTTCTAACAAATATTCTCTCGTGTATACTTTACCGGGATTAGTAATTAATTGCCGCAACAATTGGTATTCCTTGAGGGTCAAGTCCAAAAGCTCATCATTGATATAGGCTTCATAACGTTCCGGATATAATTTTAAGTTTCCCCTGACAATAACCTCATTTTCGGGAGCGGTTTGTTGAATTAAGGGAGTTTGACTCCTCCTGAGGATTGTTTTTACCCTTGCCACCAACTCCCGGGGACTAAAAGGCTTCGTTAAATAATCGTCAGCTCCTAACTCCAAACCAACAACCCGATCAATTTCTCCGGCTTTGGCGGTTAAAATAATTACCGGAAGAAATCTGGTTTTTTCCATCTGACGTATATACCTACAAACTTCTAAGCCATCCATACCCGGCAACATTAAATCTAATACTAATAAATCCGGAGGATTTTCCATAAGCAAATCCAATGCCTTTAAACCATCATCACAACATTCTACTTCAAACCCTGCTTTTTCCAAATTAAATTTTACTAATTCCCGAATACTTAACTCATCATCAACCACTAAAATTTTCGTCATTAAATGCACTCACTCCTATTTCAACATGATTACGGCTGCCTGTCTGCCTAACATTCCCGCGCGATGAGAAAAAAACCTTTCCTGCATACAATAAGTACATAAACCCGCTACTGTAATATTTGCAGAAGGTACACCTACTGCAAGTAACTGTTGTCGATTAGCTTCCCAAAGATTAAGCTGAGCAAACCCATTTTTTCTTTCTGTTAATAAAATACTACTCTTTTCCGGAAAAGCCTCTTCAATCCTATTAATAACAGGTTTATCCACCTGATAATGACAAGGACCAATACTAGGTCCTATCCCCACCAAAAGATTCCGACTTTCAGTACCATATTCTGCGAACAGAGTTTGAGCCGTTTTGGCAGCAATCTTTGCTACCGTTCCCCGCCATCCGGCATGAGCAATAGCAATCACCTTTTGCACCGGATCTAAAAAGAAAATGGGTACACAATCAGCAAAAAAAGCGACCAAGGGCACACCCTTATCTTTGGTAATCAGTGCATCTGTAGCCGGTATCGCTGAATCTCGATTATAGGCACCTCGACCTTGATCTGTTTCGGCTACATTATAGATATGTTCTCCATGTACCTGCTCCGCACATACTATACTGTCTAAATCAATACCTAGCTCTGTGCAAAATTTTCGGCGGTTTTCTAAGACATTATCCGATTTATCTTCGGTAAAAAAGCTTAAATTTAAAGTACTATATTTCCCCTGACTAAAACCGCCTTTTCTACCGCTAAAGGCATGTTTCACCAGATTTGTTCTTGTAAATGAAGGAATTTCATAATACTCCATAGCGTTCTTATTCTCCAAACTTTTTATTTATTTACAAGCTATTTCTATTTTAACGTTTCTAAACAAAAAAAGAAATAAAGAAAAAGACAAGAGAACTATCCCTTGTCTTTTCTAGTCTAAATTTTTCCTCACCATAAAACTTAATCTTCCAATGATTCAGCTTCAGAGCAATAACTGGTTCCATAGTTATATTCCTCGCAGTATTCGGAACATTGTGGTTCCCGTTCAAAAGGCGGACATGGACACGATGGAACAGGAATAGGCAGTTCAATACAAGGTTCTTTGCAGGTAGGAATGCAGACAATGGAACGACCTGTTTCCAAAGCAAAATACTCATTTTCCACTGTAACTTCAATGGCATATGGCGGGTATGTACAAGGATATTCCGAAGGACGCGGTACCAAAATAGCACGAATACAGTCAAGCTTAATCCTTCTGATACACAAATCCACAGCTTCTTGATTACATAAAATACAACCGCCATCAATTTCTTCTACCGGAATAGAAACCTCCTTAGTAAAAAATTCGCTGGCCATTCCCACTTCTAAGCACCCGGATTCTTGATCAAAGAATTCAAACCAAACACGCACTTTGAACTTAACAGTAAACATTATGCAATCACATAACCGACGGGGAGGCAATACTCTTGGTGGGCAAGGCTCTTTCCCTACCCCACAAATGCAAAAGTTACTTACTACTGCATTGATAGGGCAAGCATCTGCCGGAATAGGGCATCCCTTTTCCGTCTTGAATAAATAAAACACATCATGAAAACACTTACTTCCGGAAGCACATACTTTTTCCATTATTACAGGAGTATTATTAAACTTCTTCCTAAAACAGCGACGCGCTAAAGCTTGTATTTCCGGGTTCTGCCAAGCCTCTTTGATTTTGGCAGTCAAGTCCATATTTTCCAAAACAATCCCTCCTTGTTCGTAATTATTTAAAAATAATCTAATATATGTCTGTTTTATAATATGAACTAACTAATAGGAGGGTATCTTGACTATAAAAAATGGACAAATGAATTTCTATCTTTCCTTGCACTCTTTTTTTTCTAAATTTCCTCTAGCTCCAGAAGCAAAAATACCGCCGCAACATATTAAAGCAAAAATTAAAAAAGACACTCGCGTACTTTTCGTAATAAGTTCGCTATAAACAGGGCTAATATTCACCTGGCCTAAATAGATAGAAGTAACCAAAGTCATTAACACCATACTTAAAGATTGCCCGACTATTCTCATTGTCCCTAAAACTGCCGAGGCCACACCATATTCCTTTTTCTCTACCGCAGTCATGATGGCATTATTATTGGGAGCTGCAAAGAAAGCAAAACCAATCCCTTGTAATGCTAAATTCACTACCAAAAACCATAACGGAGTCTCTGCTGTAAGAAAAGAAAAAATAAACAGACCTATCGTCGTGATGCTCATGCCAAAAGTGGCGACAATACGTGGCTCTATTCGATCCGATAATCTTCCGGCAAAGGGTGAAAACAATGCTTGCAATACCGGCTGTGACAAAAGAATTAATCCGGCAATCTGTGAATCAAAACCCCGAGCAACCTGCAGATACAAAGAAATCAAAAATCCTATGGCATATGTAGCGCTGTAATTAATCAAAGCTGCCAAATTAGAAAAAGCAAAAACCGTATTTTTTTTAAACAGCCCTACATCAATAAGCGGACACTTTTGACGTAGTTCATAAAATACAAAACAAACCATAATTATTAATCCCGAAATTAATAAAATAATAGCCCCATTCCATTTGGTCAAAGAGGAGGATGCATACATAATAGCAACCAAAGCTATTCCATATAATACAGAACCTGTGTAATCAAATTTTTCTCCCTTAACACCTAACCATTCTCCACTCATATACCGTAAAACGAAATAAAGCACCAAAAAAGCTAACCCTGCTGTCAGAAAAAATATGTATTGCCAACCCAAGTGATGATTAAGCCATCCTCCAATAACAGGCCCCAAAGACAATCCGGTATAAACCGCTGCAGAATTTATTCCTAAAACTCTTCCCCTTTCTTGTGGAGAAAAGGAAAGTGTTAAAATCGGAATTGAAGTAGCAAAAAACATTGCTGAGAAAATTCCTTGCGCAATCCGAAAGATAAGCAAAGATTGTAAAGACCAAGACAATCCACAAAGAAAAGTAGAAAAAACAAAAAACATAATACCTGTTGTAAAAATCTTCTTTCTTCCTACAATATCGCTCAACCTACCCCAGGGAAGTAAAAAAACTGCCGAAGCTAACAAGTAACCGGTAATCACCCAACTTAAGGCATAAACATCACCGCCAAATTCCTCTCCAATTGACGGAATCGCCAAATTAAGCGAACTTACCATAAACGGGGTCATAAAAGAAGAAGTTGTAACGGCAATTAATATATATTTTCTGTTTGCAATTGTCATTGAATTTAAGCATCCCCCTTTCTTCTAACATCATAACAAAAAAAGGGATGTCTCCAAAAGGATATCCCTTTTTTTATTATAAATATTAATGCTCAGTCAACATACTTTTATTCTGCTGACGCATGGCGGCTAAATCAATTAAACGTTGATTACTTGAGCCTCGGAAAGGTAAAGCGATATCTTTTAGTTCCTGTCGAAACGGACCATCTATCAAAAGATCCGTAACCTCCAAAAGTTCCTTAACACCAGGCATTTCCATATTTAATAAATCTTCATAAAGGTATCCGGTATAAGTAACTACATCCAAATCCATTTTTTTAGCTTCCCGAGCTAATTCTGCCATTTCAACAGCTTGCAGAAATGGTTCACCACCGGAGATAGTGAGTCCTCGAATTTTGCTCTTCCTTTTTCTAAGCATCTTGCGTATTTCCCGCACCGTCTTCTCTTCTCCGCCGTCTAAATCCCATGTTTGCGGATTATGACATCCGGAACAATGATGCGGACAGCCTTGGGCAAAAACCACAAAACGCACCCCCGGTCCGTCAACGACACTTTCCGGGATAATTCCCGCTAAACGCATACATTTTCACCCCAAAATTAAACGTCAAATCTCATGTGTACTTTTCTATTTCTTTCTTCCGCTTTTTTACTGTCATTGAACATATCCAAGGTAGAAAGATATCCGGTAATTCGACGTAATCTGCTAATCTGTCCTTCTGTATGACACTTCGGACAGGTTTCTGTCTCAATAACTCCGTTAAAACCACATTCTTTACAGATATCTACGGGAAAATTAACTGCAAAATATCCCATATCTGCTTCACACATGGCTCTGATTAATGTCTCAAAAGCCTCTATATTTTGGTGAGGTGCGGAAGGCAGCTCCACATAAGAAATATGACCCGCATTACAATACTTATGATATGGTCCTTCAATAGCAATCTTATCCATCGCCGAAATTTCATATTCAACAGGAACATGGAAAGAATTAGTATACCATTCTTTATCCGTAATCCTGGGAATTTTGCCAAACCGTTCTAAATCCAGTTTAGTAAATTTCCCGCTCAATTGTTCAGCAGGTGTAGCTAAAAGTGTAAAATTAAGTCCGTATTTACGAGTTGCCTCATCACAGCGTCTACGCATATAACTGACAATCGCTAAACCCAAAGCTTGAGCTTCCGGACTCTCGCCATGATGTTTTCCCGTAAGAGCAATTAAACATTCGGCTAAACCAATAAAGCCGGTACTTAAAGTACCATGACGAATAGCCTTTTCCACGGGATAATCAGGTTTTAACTCTTCACTGTCTAGGTATAAATTCTGTCCCATTAAAAAGGGGAAATCTTTAACCTTAAGATTTTTTTGTAAATCATACCGCGTTAATAATTGCTTAATCGTTAGATTCATAGCTTCATCAAGATACTGCCAAAAAACAGTCAAATCTCCACCCGACCTAATCCCCAAGCGCGGTAAATTAATGGTAGTAAAAGACAAGTTACCCCGTCCGTTAGTAACTTCTGGACCGGAAACATTACCTATAACCCTCGTCCGACAACCCATATATGCAACCTCTTCGTCACGATAAGGTGCATTAAAACTCGAATCCTGATAAGAAAAATTAGGCTGTAAACGTTTGCAGGCAACTCTTAAACTTAATTTAAATAAGTCATAATTAGGGTCTCCTTCTTCATAATTAACGCCTTCTTTGATTTTAAAAATAACATTGGGGAATAAGGGGGCTTCACCTTTACCCAAGCCATTTTCAAAGGCCATCAAGAAATTTTTGGTTATCATCCGCCCTGCCCAAGAAGTGTCAGTACCTAAGTTAATACTGGAAAACGGCACTTGCGCTCCCGCCCGCGAATGCATCGTATTTAAATTATAGACAAAACCTTCCATAGCCTGATACACTTCTTCTTCCGTATGCTTTAAGGCCATTTCTTTAAGCTGTTCCTCATCAATAGCAGCCCCAAACCGCTCTGCAATCTCCCGCAAATTTTTCTCCTGCCGCTGATATTCACTCTCCACATATGGAGCCATATCCCGATCAAAATAAGCAAAAGACTGCCCACCGTGCATATCATTCTGATTACTCTGCAAAATTATCGCCGCTAAAGCCGCTGCTGTTTTTATTCCCTTAGGTGGGCGAATATAACCGTGACCGTTATTAAATCCTTTCTGCAAAAGTTTACCCAAAGGTATTTGTAAACAAGTCATGGTCTTGCCGTACCAGCCTAAATCATGAATATAAATATCTCCTTCCAGATGGGCTCTTGCTTCATCTTCCGGAAGCACACGTTTTAAATAATAATTCTTGGAGGCAGCTTCAGAAATTTGTAAAACCTTAGCCGAAGGTGAGTTGCCCACATTAGCATTATCACGATTAGTTTCACGCAAAATCTCTGCAACAGCGTCCATTAACTCAGTACGTGCCTCTCTAAGATTGGACCGTTTCTGCCGATATAATATGTAAGCTTTCGCTGTCCGGGCATGTCCATTTTCGATCAAGACTTTTTCCACAACATCCTGAACTTCCTCAACACTAAAAATCTTATCTTCATCCTGTTCCTGCTTTTGCTTTAAGACATTCATAACCTCAATCGTTAATTCCATGGCCGTCTGTCTATCCTCACCGCCAACCGATTGAGCAGCAGCAAAAATAGCATCAGTAATCTTACTGGGATCAAATGGAACAATTCTTTCATCCCGCTTCCTAATCTTTTTAAACATCTTCTCCCTTCCCTTCCTTTTGCAATAGTGTTTCTATTTCTTGTACAAAAGTATTAACATCTTTAAATTCCCGATAAACACTGGCAAAACGGACATAAGCTACTTGGTCTATGGCTTTCAACTTTACCATGACCATTTCACCTATTTCCGTTGTTGTTACCTCACGTTTTAAAGAATCCTCCTTTAATCTTCTTTCTATATCTGCAACTACATTTTCTAATAAAGCTAATGTGACAGGTCGTTTCTCACAAGACTTGATTAATCCGTTTAAAATCTTATGCTGATCAAAAGGTTCTCTTCTACCGTCTTTTTTAACCACTAACAAAGGCAAATCATCAACCTTTTCATATGTCGTAAACCTTTTCTGACAACCTAAACATTCCCGGCGTCGGCGAATAGAATATCCTTCATCAGCAAGCCTGGTTTCTAATACTTTGGAATCTCCTAATCCACAAAAAGGACAACGCATAATCACAAACCTGCCTTTTAAAACTATATGTAGTGCCTGCTTTAATTTTAATAACTATATATAGAGTTGTCAATGGGAGAATCTCGTTTTTTAATAATCTACCTGCTGACCTGGTAGATCCACTAAAAGCACATCAACTCCAATCCGCTTAATTTTTTCCCAGGGCACAACTAAATCATCATTTCTTCCGAATATACCAACAATTCTGCCGGCTGTATGACCGGGCATAACTAAAGCTTGAATCTTTCCCTTTTCCAAGTCAAGTTCAATATCTTTGATTGGACCTATCCGTCTACCGTCATTTATATTAATAATCTCCAAATCACGCAAATCTGAAACCTTAATAAACATAACTCGCCCTCCTTTTCATCTCTAATACATTTATATGACTCCCGTCCCTGCTTAATTCCTAAGAACCGGCCCGAACTAAAACAATTGTGTCGATGAAAAGAAGGGCAATTTATTTTATTTACATATATTTTCGCATATAATGTAAAGCCGCTTTTTCCAAACGAGAAACTTGTGCTTGTGATATTCCTATTTCTTCAGCAACTTCCATCTGTGTTTTTCCTTCGAAAAAGCGCAAAGTCAGGATATGCCTTTCCCGCTCATTGAGCTTATTCATAGCTTCTTTGACCGAAATTGTTTCCACCCAGTTAACATCAACATTTTTTTCATCCCCGATTTGGTCTACTACATAAATCGGGTCTCCCCCATCATGATAAATTGGTTCAAACAAAGAAACCGGCTCTTGGATGGCATCAAGGGCAAAAACAATCTCTTCCCTAGGCATATTTAATTCCTTAGCTATTTCACTAATAGAAGGTTCTCGGGAGTTTAAATTCACCAGTTTATCTCTCACCTGTAAAGCTTTGTAAGCAATATCACGCAAAGAACGACTTACTCTGATCGGATTATTATCTCTTAAATATCTCCTGATTTCTCCAATAATCATGGGTACGGCATAAGTAGAAAACTTCACGTTTTGACTTAAATCAAAATTATCAATTGCTTTCATTAAACCTATACAACCAACTTGAAAAAGATCATCAACATATTCACCGCGATTGGTAAAACGTTGTATGACACTTAAAACCAGACGTAAATTGCCTTTAATTAATTCTTCCCGGGCTGAAAAATCACCTTGCTGTACTTTTTTAAAAAGCTCACGCATAACAGAATTCTTTAAAACAGGTAATTTAGAAGTATTGACACCGCATATTTCTACTTTGTTTATAATCATTTTTGCCTCCCAGGATGATTTCCATAACTAACAACATTATTACCGCTAGCAAATACAAATATACGGTTTAAAAACTTGCCAGTTGGGAACATCGTCCAGAGAGAAAAAGATATTTTATGTTTCGTGGGTACAAAAAAAGAGTCCGTAGACTCTCCTTTAGGCAATAATTTTATATTCTAAACAAATCTCATCACAGTTTGGGAATTTAGAGCAATTAATACAATCCCGCCAAAACTTTTGAGGCATCCTCTCTTTGTCCACTTCTACAAATCCCAGTTTAGCAAAAAATCCAGGCTGGTAAGTCAGGGTAAAAACACTCGGAATGTTTATTTCGGCGGCTTCCTGCAGTAAATACTCCACTATCTGCCTCCCTATACCTTGCCCGGTATAACCTTCCCTGACTGCCAAAGCCCGTATTTCAGCCAAGTCGCTCCACATAATATGCAAAGCCCCGATACCGATAATCTGATTGTCCTTCTCGACGACAATAAAGTCCCTGAGAAATTCATAGAGCATACTCCGGGGACGTGAAAGCATGACTCCTTTTTCTGCATATTTATTCACAAGTGCATACATCTCTTCTACATCACTCAATTTTGCTTTTCTGATCACGATTATTGCTTCCTTTCGTATAAATCCAATAATTACTCAACTAATTCTATCAAAAACCCTTCCTGTACACAAGAGGTTTTTGTATATTTTAGAGAATTTTTGTATATTTATTCACAATATTATCGCTCCATACTTTTTACTCCATACGTTGAAATTCCTTCCGCAATCTTTTGATAATCCTTTTTTCCAAACGAGAAATATAAGATTGCGATATTCCCAATAGATCAGCCACTTCTTTTTGGGTTTTCTCTTTTCCGTCTTTTAAACCAAAACGTAAATCCATAATTCTCCGCTCACGACTGGACAACTTATTCATAGCCTGCATTAACAGTTTTTTATCGACCTCCTCCTCCAATGGTTTATAAATAAGGTCGTTTTCCGTACCCATAACATCAGAAAGAAGTAATTCGTTACCATCCAGATCAATATTTAAAGGTTCATCAAAGGAGATTTCTAATCGCGTTTTATTACTGCGCCGCAAATGCATCAGGATTTCATTTTCAATACACCGTGAAGCATAAGTGGCTAATTTGATTTTTTTAGCCGGATCAAAAGTATTGACTGCTTTGATCAAACCAATAGTACCAATGGAAACCAAATCTTCAATCCCTACCCCGGTGTTTTCAAATTTCCTGGCTATATAAACTACCAAGCGTAAATTTCTTTCAATTAAAGTACCTTTTACCCCTTTATCACCTTTCTCCAGACAATTTAATAAATAATTTTCTTCATCTACACTAAGAGGTGGCGGCAAAGCTTCACTGCTGCCCACATAATAAACATCTTCTTCCAACCCTAAAAGGCGTAATACTCTCACTACTATTTCTTTAATTTTCCCAGGTGACAAAAAAAATTCGCGATTATTTGCCTGCATCATAATCTTCCTTCCTCTTATAAACTAGTGCTCCTGCAAAATCTGCGGATGTAAAAGGGCTCTATATCGCCCCTCTCCTGATAATGGTCTATTCACTAATCCTAAAAAGACCTCACTGGTGATGATCTCTTTCTTTTTATTTTTAATAACCACAATATCAGGTTGGAAACCAATCATCAGCCCATTACTTTTCCCTACAGAATTAAACGGAATCAGTCGCAAGCGTGATGACCAAGTTTCATCTAAAGAACCGGGCAATTCACTAATTTCTGAATTTCCTTCCTTTGTCTTAGGTAAAAAATCCTTGGGCAACAGCTTCTCTAAAGCTGCTCGTTCCACCACAATCACGGGCTTTTTGGTAAAAGGGTCTATTAATTGATTCCCTGTATCCAGTAACGCCGGAATCATTACCTTATTATTATGAAAATAAATCGTCAGGGAATTTAATAACTCTTCCTGTAACCAGCCTTTACGCAGATAATGAAAACCGCCATAACCTAAAAAACCGACCACCACTAAGGCTACAACCAGCCAGCTATAATGAATTCCCCGGATAATACCGACCCCATTCCAAACCTGCATAAAACCTGGAGAAGTATCAAGCAAAAAAACCGCAGCCAAGACTGCCCCGCCCATCGCAAAGGAGATCACATATAAATACATATAAGAGCGGATAAACTTGGCTACACCTTGTAAAGGATAAGCAACCAAAACCATAAGGAAAGCACAAATGCTTTTTCCTAAAAATGAGCTAAAAAAAGACCACTGAGGCAATAAAACCGCTATTGAATATAAAGCACCGATAAAAGCTCCCAGTACAAGTCTGGATATTTTCACCGGCAAATTACTCAACTTTCCTGTAGCCCATAAGATAAAAAAATCCATAATAAAATTTACCAGCAGAATAACATCCAAATAAACCTTGACTGTAAGCCCGGTTTCCTCCATCCTTATCACCTCGGGCCTTCCCTTTACTACCTACATAATTATACATCATCCCTCTTCCATTTTTTGTCAAAACATGTAAAGACAGACTTTTTATTTTTCTCATTTTTTCGCAATAAAAAAACAAGAGTGCTTAACTCTTGTTTTTCGGTTCTATAATAAATGTTGGGGTAAGTAAAAAGGAAAACAAATAAAAATATAGAAAAAAGAGAGCATACCCGAAAAAACCCAGTCCTGTAATCAACCCA